>OCSH01000240.1_pt1 | contig 69077 bp, 60 predicted proteins | sample 1538371 | NCBI WGS metagenome assembly OCSH01 (sample SAMN04571687, study PRJEB22368) | human gut metagenome | biome: human gut; material: stool | host: Homo sapiens | place: Luxembourg | collected 2012-06-01 | reverse complement strand
AGGCATCCGGGAAGAATTTCATCTGCTTTTTCTTCATTTCACCAGTAAGCGGATCCGTATATTCCTGTGGCTTCGGGGTGAACATGATTGCTTCTTCCAAATCAAACAACATACAAAGACCCTGATCTGAATTAGCCACCCGTCCAAGCACTTTATAACGGCATTCCCGATTCCAGTTCATGAGCCTGAAGATATTTTCCACAAATTCCAATGATGTAATATCCTTATTCACCCAGTTTTCGTCCTTCTGTCTTGCCCATTCAACAGATGCACTGTCCTCTTCCGGGCACATAATCAACGCAAGCCGCTTCTTATTGGGGTGCAAAATCGGAAGGACATACTTGATTCCTTCAAAAAGCCGAATGCACGCCATATTAAATTTCATAACACCATATTTTATGCTCACTGCAGGTTTATTCAGCATGGAAAACTGGGTGCGCGGCGGAAGTTCATAGCCATCGAACTTTTCGTACTCCAGCTCTCTTTTATGTTCTTTCCGTATCTGTGCAAGTTCACGAATCAAGGAGATTTCCCGAACGCTCAGTTCCTGCGCCCTGCTTTTTTCTTCCATTCTATAAGTTCCTCCTACATCGACATCAAAAGATCATCCAGTTCACGTTGAACTTCATTTCTGCTTGGAATTGCACCAATCATGGGATTTTCTACGACTTGGCCAGATTCCATCACATCACTAACTGTAATGCTCTGAACCCATTTACTCCGATATAACCGGCATTTCAGATTCATCGAACAATTTTCTTGTTCATACTGATTTTTCCCAGTTAAAATCCGGGACTCATCCAATTCAAAAATCAGAAATTTTGCATTTCCCTGACCCCGGCAGATACCACGGCACTGATAGCGGCAATTCCTTCTCCAGTTCAATGTTTGGAAGACCAGTCCAGAAAATGCTCTGGCTGAAAAAGCACTATGAACGTCATTGTCATCTCTCCAGCGCATCGTCGTTGAAAAGCCGTGATTGCTCTTTCGCAAAATCACGACCTGCAGAATCGGATGATAGAGCAGTTCCACATACTCGCAGTCGTCCAACCGGCTATGGCAGGCCTTGCTGAAACGGATTCCATTTTTAGAAATCGTCATAACCGGGCTGCTCTGGTTGATAAAGCAAGCACCTGAAACCGTCATATATTCAGATTGAAGTGCCTTTCCCAGTGTTGCCCCAGCCCTCATCTCTGCTATATCGTTCAGTTTCATCACCTCTTCCGGCAGATAGGTGCTCAGGCAAAGGCTGCGGATGCTTTCGGCATTGATGCCACTCCAGTTCGGATGGATGCCCACGAATCCTTTCAATGCTCCCTGCTGGATCACCACAATATCCTGCACACCGCACTTCTTCCTGCTGGATGCCACCAGATGTGCAGCCCGTGCAATTTCCGGCGAAACGATTGCTTCATGGTGTTCCGGAACATAGGCAGAGCAGCGATTCCCATTATTCTTTGTAACCTTGCCCAGCTTGTAGTCCACCACGATGCTCTTCCGGGCTTCCAGATCACCCCAGCGGCGTTCATTTTTCATGATGTTTGCTACCATCACACCGTTCCACTCCTGCCTGCCGCGCAGGGTGCTGCGCTTTTTCTGTGTCAGGATCATTGCAATCTGATCGTAGTTATACCCTTGAATAAATGCCAGAAAGATAAACCGCACCGTCTTTGCTTCTTCCGGCTCAATCACAAGCTGTCCATCCTTCGTATGCCGATACCCCATCAGGTCAGCCACCGGGTACTGACCTGTCATAATACGCTGGTCATACGAAAGGATCATGCGGCGACTCTTATTGCCCGATTCCCAGTCTGCCAAAAGAGCCTGAATGTCAAGACTGTATTGACTGCTTGGATTCAGCGTGTAGATATTCTCTGTTTCAAAGTACACACCGATGGGATGTGCAGGATGCATGGTTTTCAAAGCCGCGATCTGCGTCATGCAATCTGAAAAATTCCGAGCAAAACGTGAAATGCTGGCACAGATAATCAAATCCATCTTCTGGTCTTTGGCATCTCGCATCATGCGTTTAAACGCATCACGTTTCCGCAGCGATGTGCCAGATTTTCCTTCATCGCTGTAAATGTCCTGCAAATTCCAGTTTTCCGTTTCTGCAATCTTTTTGGTGTAATATAGAGTCTGGTTTTCAATGGAAGAAATCTGTTCTTCGCTAGAGGTGCTGACACGGGCATAAACCGCTACACGCTTCAGGTCACTGTCGTAAATCGACGGTGTCGGTTTCGCCGGACGAAAGTAGTCTTTTGCCGTTTTCTGGCCCTGTTCTGCCTGCTTATGGATTCTGTCCCGAATTTCAGCTTTTCTCTTTTCGGACTCCAAATGCCTACTCTGCCAGTCTGCTCCACACGGCAGCATGTCCACATCTTTTGCTGGGATATGTTCTACGTTCATTTTTCTTCAGCCTTTGTCATTTCATCTTCCAGTCGAATTCTCCACTCAAGATAATCTTTCCTTCGGATTGATGTATATTTTTCGGCCAATTCTTTCAGGTTCTGACGCTGATTCTCAACATCAAGAATCGTGTCAATTCTCTGGTTGTCATCATCTGTAACAATGTCCACCCGCATCGGCAAATCAAACAGATATTTCAGCAGAAAACAGAAATCACAGGTATTCGCTGCAAGGTAGGCCCTTGTCTGTGAAAAAATCAGATTGACGGCACCCTTTTTGCAATCTTTGAGCAGATGCACCATTTCCGGGCGTTTATAAATTTCCTTATTCCCTGTGATGTCAATATAGACACCAACCAGCCTTTTATCCGCATCATCCCTAAACTTTTCAGCATAGTAGGAACTGTGATAGGCTACCGCTGCATCCTTAGAGCGTTCCCACAGTTTTGCAAGTTTCACATAGCCACCAACCTTATACTTGTGGTCCATTCATAGCACCTTCTTCCAGCTGAACACTCCAATACCATCTCCGCTTCTTCTGGTAGCAGTGGATTCCCATTTCCGTTTTTACCATCCGCGCCACTCGTTTGCTGACACCCTCATTGTCCAGACGGCAATAAATTTCATTTGCGCTCATATCGCCTTTTTCAAGGAAATGCTTGATCCAGTAGGCAGCTTTCTGTTGCTCTGTATCAAATTTAGGTTCGGCGTCCGGCTGTTGTTTTTCAAAAAGCTGTGGCCTGCATTCCAGCCATCGAAAGCCCTTGTCGGCAGAAATGGAAAAGCGGATGTCTTCTGCCGTAGGCGCAAGACTGTTTTTGATTTGATGTACGATTCTTATATCAGGATTCTCGGTATCTCGCTCCACCTGCAGGACGCTTCGTGCTGCTGCCACAACATCAATACTGCCAAGGCTGCGGTACAGCCCTTTGGAGCCTTCTTTTTTGTTGAGGTGTCCAATCAGAACGATGGCGCAGTCATAGCCCGCAGCCCACATTCCAAGGCGGCGCATAAGTTTCCGTGCCCTGCCTGCGATCTGCAAATCGGAATCACTGCCAAGATAAGCCTGAATCGGGTCGATCACGACCAAGCGCGGCCGGAATTCAATGATTGCCTGACGGATGCGCTCATCGTCTAATGTAAGGCCGTTATATACTTCCTCATTGATGAAAGCAATCTTACTGCAGTCTGCTCCGCAGCGTTCCAGACGGGGCTTTATCGTGTCTGAAACGCCATCCTCTGAGCACTGATAAATCACTTTTTGCGGTGTACCGATTTTACAACCGTCCGGGGTCTTACCTCCTGTTGAAAGTTCCGCAATCAGATTCATCATCATGGTTGATTTTCCATCGCCAGGATCACCTTGCAGCAGTGTGATTTTTCCGATTGCGATAAACGGATACCACAGCCACCGTACATCCGTTGATTGGACTTCGCTATACAGTGTCAGCAGCCGTTCCATTTCGTTTCCCCCACTTTATTTTTACAGTTTGATTTCATGCTTTTATTATACACTTATCAGATGATTTTTTCTGTGAAGTGGCACTTCACATGTGCAGCAAATTGTGATGTAACACTTCACAAAATTGCCTCAGAACACACGACCGCTGGGGGTGGCCCCGCCAAATTCTGAGTCACATTTTCATCATTTTCTCTATACAGTTCTTCTAATCAAAAACGAAAGTACATCTGTTAACTGAACCCCGCTGTACAGCGTCAGTAACTTTTTCACTTCGTTCTCACTCACATTATCGTGCTGTTTAATTTTATGGCTTTATTATACACCTGTCAGATGATTTTTTCTGTGAACCAGCAGTTCACTTGTTGCCCAAAATGTGAACTGCTGGTTCACATTTTGGCCTCAGAAGCCATCTCCGCTAGAGGTGAAAAATAAGAATTCTGACTTCTATGTTGGCTGTTCTTTTCGTTCTTCTTGATTCGTTTTTCCATAGGCCAGATAATAAAAGTACTCTTATGCGGGCATTTGAAAGGAAGATTTACTTATGTCCGTCAATTACGTTGCTTTAGGAAAACGCATTGGTTATTTTAGAATGCAGTGCGGTAATATCACCCAGGAAGCCTTAGCCTCTAAAATCAATCGCAGTCGTGAATTTCTGGCCAAAATTGAAAAAGGCACAGAACACCCCAGCATTGCCACTCTGGTCGATATTGCCGACGCCCTCTGCATTTCCGTTGATGATTTGTTGATAGACAGTCTTCACTATTCCGTTTCAACTTCCAACACCGAATTGCATCGTCTGTTATTGGACTGCAACGAAACTGAACAGGAAATCATTATCCACACGGCGAGTGAGTTAAAGGCCACTCTTGTCAGCCTTGGAATTTAACATCCATCCGTATTAAAATCACAAAATAAAAAGGCCCGCATAAGTCGCAGACGCACCCTCGAATCATCTTGGGTGCTGTCTGTGGTTTATGCGAGCCTCTCTTATAATTCTTTTTCTGTATTTTAACTCATTTTAAGTTATAATACAGAATTCAAGTTAAGATTTGTTGTGAATCACTTTTTCTTTACCATGCAGCGCTTTTTAAAGAACGAAATACCGTAGCAAAGAATCTGATCGTAATCATCCTCATACTCCTTTGCATACATCCGATCATCAATTTGCTGCAAGGCTATATCGCATTCACTTTCCAGATTTTCCAAAACCTTCGTGTACTTTGCTTCAAAGATTGCAACGCGGGCATTGATGGAATCGTAAACGACCACATCACTTCGGCCTTCTCCATGCTCCTTATTGGAATCCACCATATATCCGGCACCTGTGAAGATGCCCGCAAGGAAAGCATGATAGAAGTCTTCCCGGTAGTCATGGTAGCTAATGGTGCGCCGGAGCAGAGCATTCATTTCCTTGGTAATGCCCTCGCTATCACCGTTCCAGACTGCATCGAACAAAGCATTTCGATTCCACTTCTTCGTACTGTCATCGAACCATTTGATGACTGTTGTTTCAAAAATCTCTTTGATTTCTGCGTTCGGAATCATAAGGGCAACCATGCCATCCGGCAACTCACCCTTATAATCTTCTTCACGCGCCTTGGTTAAGTACCCTGTCAGGTACAGCGTACTCCAAAGATTGTCTTCTGAGGAATGTAGATAATCATAGGTCAGGTTTTCATCCACACGCTGAACGATGCAGCCACCAGCCATCAGCGTTTCAAGTTTATTTGTGATGGTACTGCCTGCATAGTCAATAAAGGAACGGATGATGGCATTATCGCTGGTGTTTTTCCAGTAGCTGATAGGCTTAGCTTTCGGATTGCGCTGCAGTTCCAGCAAATAATTCATTACATCCCACGGGCAGTAAACATCAAAGGCTCCGAAATGGTATCCATCATACCATTTCTTGATGCTCTCAGCCTGCGTTGTCAAGTCAGCATCCTTTAGCAACAGGTCAACCTCACTCTGTACAAATCCGAAATACTCGTTCAGACGAGAATTTGTGATAGTATCCGATACAAAATTATTTGTTCCCGTAAAAATGCTTTCTTTCGCAATCTTTAAGCAGCCCGTAACAACTGCAAACTGAAGTGCTTGATTGTCTTTTAGAGCCTGCATCAAGCCTTTCATAACATCGAGCATTTCATTATAATAACCGTTGTTATTCGCTTTTGCTACAGGGACATCATACTCGTCTATAAGAAGAATTACAGGCTTTGCATAATAGCTCTGCATCATCGTTGTCAAAAGCATAAGGCTGTTCTTAACTTCTTTTATAGAACCATTGCCATGTGCAAGATGCTCAAACGCTGTTTTTTGGAATTCTGTAACACTTTTACTATCAAGCAAATAAAGATGTTTGTTGTACAAATCCGCTATCACCATTGTGAGCATATCGTATGCCCCAGTAAAATCCAGACCGTCTACCTGTCGGAATGAAACAAAGACTGTCGGATACTGGTTCATCCACTCATCACATAATACCTGATGCTCTGCAATTTCCAGCCCATCAAACAGTTCTTTGCTGTCTTTACGGATGTCAAAGAAGCTTTCTAACATACTCATGCCAAGCGTCTTACCGAAACGCCGTGGTCGAGTGATAAGTGTCACTTCTGCTTTTTCGTCCAAAATTTCCGCAATCAGGCCAGATTTGTCAATATAATAAAACCCACCGTTCCGAATCTTCTCAAAGTCCGAAATACCAACTGGGATGTTCAATTTTTTCATCTCTGCTGCTCCTTTCGCGTAGCCACACACAGACTTTTTATTGCTTCTATGATACCATGAATCTCATGTTCTTACAAGAAAAACTCTGCTTACTGCATTGATTCTGGCTACGACTCATTCGGCATAGTCTGCCAACACATTTTCAAATGTAAAATGAATTTTCACATGTTCATCGTTGAAAACCTCGATGCGGTCAATAAAAGTTTCTACCACATTCTGTGATAGGTACATCACATCGCCTGCTTCTTCTACAGTACTCATGACAGTCTGTAAATGATCGGTGTCCCTCTTCACAGGCTGGAAAGCTTGATTTTTCTCGGTACGCAGCCTTTGAATCTGCTCCATCTTTTCATCTTCCTGCACTCTGTAGGCATCTCTCTGCCGGATGAACTCTTCCTTACTCATATTCCCGTCGGCGTATTGCTCATACAGTGCAACGCGCTGTTTTACAATCTCTGCCTTTTCTGCACTCAGCTTTTCTTCCTGCCGTTCCAGTGCGGAAAAGCAAATCAACGCCTTGCGTTCCCGCTCGTGCAGGATTTCCAGTACATACTCTGCCTGCTTTATCTGCGCTGTCAGCGCGTTTCGGATAATCTCTTCCAGTACTTTCTCAGAGATTGGGATTCGCTTGCAGGGACTGTCCGCCGCTGTGGCTGAAAATCTGCAGTTAAAAGAAGGGCCAAGCTTCTTGAGTACACGATATTTCATCAGCTTCTGGCAGTAGCCGCAATAGACCTTGCCTTTCAAGGGATACTGGTGTTTTGTGTAGTTCCCGGCCTGATGCTTCCCATGCTGCAGCATAATAACCTTTTGTGCTTGTTCAAATTCCTCCGGGGTCACAATGGCGGCATGACTGTCCTCAATTCGTACCTGCTGTTCCAAGGGAGCGCGCAGGACCCGATGCTTGCAAGGAACCGACATAATAAATTTCGCGCCCACATAGGTTCCCTTATACTTCTCATTTTTCAGAACATGGTAAACCGTTCCACTTGTCCAATGGCTGCGCTGCAGATCCCATGCTTTCTGCTCACTGTACACATGGTTTTCCGCCACATGATACGCTGCCGGGGTCGGGATCTGCTTTTCATTCAGGATTTTTGCGATGGTGCCTGTTCTGTTGCCCTGCAATGCCAGTTCAAAAATCAACCGCACATATCGACTGGCTACCGGGTCGAGGATCAACTTATGACAGTCGTTCGGGTCCGACAGGAATCCAAACGGGCGGTATCCTCCGAGATACATTCCTTTTTTCTGCATCACATGGTCTGCTGCCGCGATTTTGGCAGAAAGATCCCGGCTGTAGGATGCGTTGATGATGTTCTTAATGGCTACTTCCAGTCCGCGTACATCGTTCCCGGCCTGCATTCCACTGTCATACCCATCGTTGACAGAGATGAATCGAACGCCCAGCAATGGAAAAATGCGCTCCATATAATCGCCTGCTTCGATATAATCGCGGGCAAACCGGGAAAAGTCCTTTACGATAATTGTTTTCACCTTGCCATCCTGCGCGTCCTGAATCAGCCGCTGGAACGCCGGGCGGCTTGTAGAGGTGCCGGAGTAGCCATCGTCCACATACTCCTGACGCGGCTCTGTTGCCAGTTCGGGGTGGGCCATGATGTACCCCTCTACCAGTCCGCGCTGGCCCTGAATGCTGTTGCTTTCTGCCTTATCCGCACCCACATCCTCGTCCGCAAGAGAAAGTCGATAATAGGTTCCGATCATTTTCCACTCACCGCCCTTCAAACGGATAAATCAACTCTGTCTTTACAATTTCCGCTGCACGATTTTCCAGATTATTCATACGGCGTACCCACTCCATCTGATTTTCTTCTTTCAGTTTTTCCGATATGCCCTCCCGCTGGCTCAGCTGCTCGATCAAAACCTCATATCGTTCTGCTGCCTGCTCTTCCACATTTGCTAAAACAGTATCCAGTTTTCCGCTCAGCAGCAAGCTCTGGTAATAGGCTGGTTTTCGCAGTTTCAGGTACGCCTTGTGCAGCATTCCCCAGCGGCCAACCGGACGAGTCCGTGGCAGTTTCAAGGCTGGCAGATAATAATCACCCACCAAAACATATTCCATTCCTGTCCGGGCATCATAGATTTTTTCTTTCATTGTCTGTCCTCCTTTTTCGTTAGAGCACAAATTCCGTGTAAGTATTTTTCTTGTGATCCACTTCAATTTTCTTTACATACTGCTGCAGATTGTCTGCCGTTAAAAGAACCTCTGTGTTTCCTGCGATCTGCTTTTTCTGCCGCAATTCTTCTTGAATCAACGCAAGCTCTTTCTCTTTTTTGGATTTTTCCTGTTTTTGTTCTACGATTTCATTTTCCAAGTTCTGCTTTAATTCCAAGAATTTCTCTTTTGAAAGTTTTCCGAGGACATACTGCTCATAGCCGCTGCGCTTCTGTGATTCCAGTCGAACGATATTGCCCGACACCTGTTCCATTTCACGGCTCAATGCAACTTTCTTTGTTTCAAGGTTGCTTTTTCCCGAATTCTTCTGTATCAGCTTTTTCAAATTCTTACGTTCTTCTAACCTTTGGTGCAGTTCCTTGTTAATGCCATTCCAGAGGTCTTTCTCTGAGATGGAAACATGGCAAGATGCACAGTAAAAATACAGCGTACCATCACTTTGCCAATGACAAACCAATTTTTCTCCGCACTTTTTGCAAAAGATTCTGTCTTTGAAGATGTTCGGATTGTTCTTTCTGCGCTGTCTGCACCACTTTTTTCGCTCTTCCTTGACTGCTTGCTCGGCTTCCCGTAACGCGGAAACTTCATCAAACAATTCCCAGCTGATAATCGCCGGATGACTGTCCGGCACCATCCGCCAGCTTTCCCGTGGATTCTGCCCGATTTTCCGATACGTTTCATCGTAGGCAATACGGTTGTAGACCATTGCTCCTGTGTAGATTGGATTTTCCAGCACCTTTGTCACGAAAACGGTCTGCCATGCTGGGTCCTTTACCCGCAAGGTGTTTTTCAGGTATCCCAGCTGACAGCGGCGTGTAAAAGGTGTCGGGATTCCCTGTACGGACAGCTTCTTTGCAATCTCGCGCTCTTTCATGCCGGATTTCTTCCAGAGGAAAATTTGCATTACCACATCGCTGACTTCCTCATCCAGAACCAAATGATTCTTCTGATCCTTTTTGTAGCCGAACGGAACCGGGGTATAGATTTCTCCCCGTGCTTCCTTGGAGCGAAAGCACGACTGAATTTTCTGGGACAGATCTTTCGAGTACATCTCATTGATCATGCCCTTGATCGGCACCAGCATCCCGTCCCGGCTCTGGCTGTTCAGACTGTCATAATTATCGTTGATGGCGATAAATCTTACGCCGAACAGCGGAAACACCTGTTCCAGATACTGGCCTGTCTCCACGAAATTGCGGCCCAAACGCGAGAAGTCCTTTACCACGATGCAGTCGATTTTCCGCTCCTGCAGTGCTTTTAGAAGCCTCTCAAATTCCGGGCGGTCAAAGTTCATCCCTGTGCACCGCTTGTCCGCAAACACATCCAGCAGCATCAGATCATCCCGGTGGTTGATATACTCTTTGATGTAAGAAATCTGCACTTCCAGCGATTCCGTATCCCGAAGTACATCATCAAAATCGGACAGTCGTGCGTAAATTGCGGTTTTCCAGATACGGTGCGGTGCGTTTTCCGCTTCCCGCTGCGCCGCACTTACTTTCTTGCTTACTCTTGCCATAGGTCAGCTTCTCCTTTCATGCAGATACTTCATGCTGTATCTGCTGCTTTTTGATGCAGTTCTTCCAGCAGGTCCACAATTTCATCATGGAAGCGGAATGTAATTTCTACCCGATTGCCCTCATAGACTTCGATTTTCTCAATCAGTTCCACGACCATCGGACGGGTGATCTCTTCCAGTTTCCGATACTTGCGGTACACGTCCAAAAATGGATAAGCATTTGGAGCAGTCTGCAGGTTTTGCCGTTCTGCTTCTAGTTCTGTGATTTTACGGTCATACTCTTCGATCCGCTTGCTGTACAGTTCGTTGTAGTTCAGAAAATCCTCCCGTGTGAGGATTTCGTCTGCATAATCCCCGTACAGCTTTTCCTTAATTCCCTGTGTATGGGCTTTTTCTGCGGTCAGCTGCCGAATCTGCCGTTCAATACGCCGCACACGGTATGGCTCCTGCCGGGCCTGCCGGACGCTTTCTACAAACTCAGCTTCCTCCATTACGATCTGGATCTGCATCTGGAGCGCGTTCCGCACGATGTTATAGAGCTTTTCATCCCGCAGGTTATGGCTCGTGCAGTTGCCCTTGTTCTGTTTGCTGCCGGAGCACTGGTAGTAAATGTACTTTTTTCCTTTATAGCTGGCCGACCTGCGAACCAGCCGACTGCCGCAGTCCCCACAGTAGAGAAAGCCTGCAAACAGGGCCACCGTTTCGGCATCGTTCGGCCTGCGAGTTTCGGTTTCCAGAATCCGCTGCACCAGTTCAAACTGCTCTGCCGGAATGATTGCTTCATGGGTGTTGTCCACGATTACCCAGTCCCTCATCGGCACGTTCATTTTCTTTTTGGAGCGATAGTCCAGTCGCCGAGTCTTTCCCTGCACCAGCTTCCCAGTATAGACCTCATTGTGCAGGATGCGGTCCACTGCTTTGGCGGACCATGGAGGCTCATCGCTCTTGCGGAAATGCAAGCTCAGCTTTGCACCGCTCTGCAGCTTTCGTGCAGCTGGGGACGGTACCTTTTTCGCATTCAAACGATTTGCGATGCCCTGATTGCTCATGCCATTGATCTTCCAGTGAAAAATGTTCTGCACTGTTTCCGCTGCCAGTTCGTCCACGATCAGCTTGGTATGATTGCTGGGGTCCTTCTGGTATCCATAGGTTGCAAAACTTCCCACAAAATCGCCGCGCTTCCGCTTTACCGCAAGCTGGCTCTTGATTTTGACGGAAATATCCCGGCAGTAGGCATCATTGAGCAAATTCCGCATCGGGACCATGATGGAATCGCTGGTCTTCCACGCAGATTGACTGTCATAGTTGTCTGTCACAGCAATCAGCCGGACCCGCATGACTGGAAAAATGCGTTCCAGATAACGTCCCACTTCAATGTAATTCCGTCCAAAGCGGGACAAATCTTTCACCAGAACACAGTTGATGGTCCCCTGCTCCAGTTCCCTGAACAGGTTTTGGAACGCAGGCCGTTCAAAGTTCGAGCCGGAGTAGCCATCGTCCACAAACTCATCCACGATGCACAGTTCCGGGTGGTCTGCGGCATAGGCTTCCAGCAATGTACGCTGGTTTGCAATGCTGTCGCTCTCTGTCTTATCACCATCCTCACGGGACAGGCGCAGATATAATGCTGTGCGGTATCTTGTTTGCTGTGTTTTCTTCTGTGAATTCATATCAGGGTATAACAAAAGCCTTCCACCTCCTTAACGAATCGGCAATACTGTTCGTCAGAGAAGTGAAAGGCTCCACATTTGTATGTAGAACAAGCCCACCGAGCAAGTTCTGCTCAGTTGGCACATTCCTATTTTCTTACCCACAAACAGCTTACCAGAATCATCACCCTTTGTCCAGTGCTTTATCGCATTAAAGTGAGAAATTTTCTGTGTGATTTTTCAGCAGCTTGCCGAAAGTTTCTCTGCATTTTCAGCTGGCCGACTGAAAGCACCTTCCAATGCGTTCAGACAGCGTGCTGCTCCCTCTCGGTGCGAAATTCAGCTTCACAATAATTCCGTTGTCCAGATAGCAATAAGGATTTCGGACCTTATCCAGCAGATTTTTCAGCCTTTCCTCCTGCGGCAGTCCGTGTTCCACTGCATCCTGCGGCAGTTCCTCCAGTTCAGACTGTTCTATCGTGCGAATATCCCGGTTCTTCATCTGGTGGACCTGCTCCAGCCAATTCATTGTGCCGTTTTCTTTCAATCGCGCACCTCCCTTTCAGGCCAAAAGTGTTTTCAGCAAATCCAATTTTGCCTGCCCTATGGTCTTTCTCATACTGGGGCCTGTGCAGGCAATCGGGGTACACAGTTCCAGCAGACGGTCATAGATACGGGCGTGTGCGGTATCCTGCGGGTTCTTCAACTCCGTCAGGGTCAGGTTCGTGGTAACGATCAGTGGTTTCCTGCTGCGGTAACGGCTGTCGATAATGTTGTAAATCTGCTCCAGCGCATATTCCGTGCCCCGCTCCATGCCGAAATCGTCAATGACAAGCAACGGATAGCCGCAGAGCCTGTCCACGACTTCATTCCGCCCGGAAAAGGCGTTATTCAGTTCATTCATGATTCGGGCAAAATTCGTCATGCAGACGGCCACTTCCTGTTCCATCAGGGCATTGGCAATGCAACCCGCCATAAAGCTCTTGCCTGTACCAACACCGCCCCAGAGCAGCAGCCCCACATTCTTTTCCCGCATTTCCGGCCAGTGGGCCACATACCGCTGTGCCAGCCGCATCTGTGGATTTTGCCCATGATCGTTTGCAAATGTCCAGTGCTGCATCGCCCAGTCGGTAAAGCCCTGCAGCTTCAGCCGCTGCACTTTCTCGTAATGCAGCCTTGCACGTTCTTCTTTCTCTTGCTTTTCCCTTGTAGCCTGCCTGCACCGGCATTCAGCCGGATGGCGGTCACGCCCAAACAGTTTTTTGCCATTCGGAAAGAACGCTTCCTTGGGAGTTTTGCAGCTGCCGCAGTACAGCAGCCCATCTTCTGCAACATAGTCCTGCGGTTCCACAGAGTTCGTCATAAGCCTGTCCATCGCTGTCTGGATCGTTTCCGTCATAAGCTTTCCTCCTTGTTGTAGGTATAGTCCGGGATGCCTGTTCCCGGTTTCTGTTGCTTTCTCTTTCGTGCTGACCAACTGCGCAGGGTCGCCGCATGGTCTGCGTACTTCTTGCCTGTAGACTGCATATAGATTGAAAGGTCATCAATCAGGGAATCCAACTCTGCAATTTCCATTTTCAGTTCTGAATAATCTTCCAGATAGACATTCCGATAACGCCCATATGCTTCTTTGGTTCTACTCAGTTGGTTCAATCTTAGGTTGTTCTTATTTATTTGGTTAGGTGTGCAGTTTTGCGCAATCGTATTGCCCACTTTTGAGCAATCAGGCTGCTCATTTTTGACCATCCCGATTGCGCATTTCTGCGCAGTCCGGGGAACGCCGAGAAATATCTGATTGGGCTTGGAAAAGCCATTGGACCTCCGTTCGATCAGCCGTGCGGCTTCCAGTTCCCGCAGGGCACGGGTGACACTGGAAATGCTGCTCTGAAGATCTTCCGCCAGCCCTGCCAACGGATAGAGCACATATGCCCGGCCCTGTGCATCCACCCAGCTGTTCTTCTGAGAAAGGGTCATACGGTCCAGCAGCAGAACATATGTTAGCCGCGCTGTATGGGACAGGCTCATCTGCAGCAGAAATTTCGGATAAGGGAAATAAGCGGGTAGTGGGGTTTGTGCTTTGATGTACTCTTTACTCAAACTTCCTCCTAATCGTTTTCAAAAGTCCCTGCCGGATGGGAAAGTCCTGCACGGGCTTACGCATCCGGCAGGGTTCCGGGGTGCGGGGTGGAAGACCCTGCTGATTACAGGCTCATATCATAGCTGCGCTTCTTGCGTTTCGGTTGACGCTCACGCTGTTCCTGTCGAGCCTGCTCCTGCCTTGCCTTTTCGCGGGCTTCGGCCTCCCACTTTTGTTTCCATGCAAGGTCGGATTTCATCTCATTGGTTTTTCGGAAGATGCTGTACACATTATCCGATGCAATTTCCAAACGCCGGGATTCTTCCCTCAGGGGAGCATATGCCTTTTTCCTCTCCGCGATTTCTTTGGTCAGTTCTTCTTTCCGTTTTTTCAAAGATTTCAACGATGGCAGCTTTCCATCGTTTTCTTCCCGGAAGTATTTCACGGATTCTGCATAGGCATCTAATTCCTTGGAATGCTCTGCACGGAATTTTTTCTTAAAAATCGCTTTCGCAAATTGCTGCTGAACCTCTTTGGTAGAAAGGTACTGTCCCGCATAATGAATCTGCTCATTGGTTTTGTACAGTTCATCCTCTGCCTGTGACAGCCGTTCATACGCAGCCTGCGCATTGGCCCGTGCTGTCTTACACAGATCGTTCAATTCTGTCAGGTCGTTGATGTTGTTCTCCTGTACCCATACCAGCGTTTCGGCCATTTTCTGCAAATTGCTGATTTTGACCTTTAGCGCATAGGCCAGATTTTCCTGTGCCTTAACATTCTCCTGCAGGTCCACAACGAGCCGCAGCCTGGTTCTGGTTGTAAAGATCAGTATGGGTTCTTCCTTGTACCGCAGATTCTTCTCGGCGTTCTGAACAAAGAATCCTTCCAGACATTCTCTTTTGCAGCTTTCTCCCAGAGAACGCTCCGATATGAACTTGTTCCGTTCCGGCGGCAGATAGCTGTAACGCCCACGTTGTGTTTTGACGAAAACATCATATTCATCCTGCAGGATGTCTTGAAAATCTTCATACGAGATTGCTTTCTCACGAGCAGCGGCAACGGCATCCCGGATAAGCTGCTTCTGTGTTTGAAACTTTGTCGGATTGGGCGTAAATCCTTCCATTTCGATTTTCTGCTTTTTCTCATCCAGCCGCCGCTGTGCCCAATACTCCGCTTCGGTCACACCCGTTCTGGATGGTGACAGTAAATCGACCTGATGCAGAAATTCGCGGCGGCACAAATCCATGAGGGATTTCTGCAGGTGTTTCAGGTACTCGTTCGTCACATGGTGCTTGTACCCTGCCTTGCAGTCAATGGGCCGTTCCATAAAAGGCCGCGGCGGGACATCCAGTTTCCGCAGACTGTTGATTACGATATGGACATGAATGTTTCCGCTGCCATTGTGCCCGTCCATGTGCGTACAGACCAATGCCTGATGCCCCGGAAAATTTGCTTTTGCGTATTCCAGTGCAAGCTCCTGTGCCCGTTTCCCCGTCAAACAATTTTCTGTGCTGTCCCGTGGATCAAAACTGATGATGTAATGGTGGCTTTTGATTTCATTCTTGTTTTTGTTTTTCTGGTACTCGCGGTTCAACTGCTGGCAGACCGCATCAAAGGAATAGGGTTCACAGTTCAGACCGTCCAGATAAAACTCATCTCGCATGATACGATTTCCGTTCTGGTCAAGGATCGGAGTTTTCCGAAGTTCGTCATGCTTGAAAATCAGATACTCCAGTGCAGCACCATAGTTGGAACTCTTACTTGCGATGTGCTTTAATATTGCCATAGTTCTTTCCTGCCATTTCTGCGACTTGTTCCCGCATCTCAAAAATACAGGCAATCGCATGGTTGATGTTTTCGTGCATCGCACGGGACTGGATACCGCCGCTGTTGAAGAAAGCCGCGATCTGGTTCAGGTTGTTCCCGATGGCGGCAAACTCCCGTGTGATGGCTTCGATCTCGTCCGGGTGAACATAGAATACATACGAGGTATCCACGCGGCCTTTCATCAGCATCTGCGCTGCAAATTGAGAGAGGGTCATCCCGGCATCTTCTGCCTGTCGGTGTAAAAGTTCATGTACTGTTTCTGTAACTCGTGCGGAGATTACTTTTGTCTTTACGATAGATTTCACTTTTTTCTTCGTCCGTGGCATGGGGTCTCCTTTCCAAAATCAAGAATTTGATTTTCCCGGCAGTGCATCTGCACTCCGGCTGTGACCTGCTGCAGCAGGCCACCAATAGGCAAAATCATGTGATTTTGCGCGATGTGAGGGTATGGGGAGCGCAATCCCCATCAAGATGCCGCCGTGGAGAAACCGCCCACAGGAGCGGTTTCGTATACAAAGGCGAATCTTGCTCTTAACTACCGTCCACTCTGTCCCAGCCCGTTCCTGCCCGATTCTCTCCGACGTTTTTTCTGGTAAGACGCGCAGAATGCACATTCAGTACCGGAGATATCCTGCTGGGGTGGCTCATGCGATTTTCAAGGTGCGATGTAACTTTGTAAGGAATCGGGGAATTTCATCAGTGATACCGTAGTGAATTGGCTTACTTTTGAAAACACTTCCTATGCCTTATACAAACTTTAAGGGGTGTTTTTAAACTAGCTTTCCGAAAAATTCAGAATTTCTTCACTTTCTCAAATAACTTCCTACACCTATAGCATTCTAAAACAGGCGTTTGGCAACCAGATTTTCAAATTTTATTTGAACTTATTCTTACTCCTTACACCAATATGAATCTATAGGGCCGTTTTGGAATACAGTTTTGAAAATTTCACAATTTTGGATAAAAAGAAAAACGGTAAAGCTCAAAATCGAACCTTACCGTTTTATATACACTCACGCTATTTCAATTATTTTCCTGATGATGGTTCACTCTAGTAGCTAGCCTTTCAATTTACAGGCTATATCCTCTATCACGAATCACATCGACAACTTCGGAAACATATTTCTGACAAGTGTCGTGGTCAGGTGCTTCTACCATCACACGCACGACCGGCTCGGTGCCAGACTCACGGACGAGGATACGGCCAGTATCGCCCAGCACTTCGGCCACATTGGACACTGCTTCCTGCACGGCAGGGTCATTCTGTGCAGCCTTCTTATCCGTTACGCGAACATTCTCCAGCACCTGCGGATAAATTTTCAGCGGTGCCGCCAATTCGCTCATCGGCTTCTTCTTGGCAAGCATGACTTCCATCATCTTCAGACTGGTCAGAATACCGTCACCGGTGCTTGCATACTTGGAGAAAATGATATGTCCGCTCTGCTCGCCACCGATACGGCAGCCGTTCTTAGCCATGTATTCGTAGACGTACTTGTCGCCCACAGCAGTCTTTACGTAGCCAATGCCCTGCTCATCAAAAGCCTTGTACAGACCAAAGTTGGACATAACAGTCGTGACCACAGTGTTGGTCAGAAGCTTGCCGCGCTCTTTCATGTAGCAGCCATAGATATACAGAATATGATCGCCGGTCACGACATTGCCCTTTTCATCCACGCACAAGCAGCGATCCGCATCGCCGTCATAAGCAAAACCAACATCCAATTCCTTTTCCACAACGAACTTCTGCAGACCCTCAATGTGGGTGGAGCCTGCATTGTTGTTGATGTTCAGACCATTGGGCTGGTTGTTGATAACATAGGTGTCTGCACCGAGAGCATCAAAGACAGATTTTGCAATGTTCCAGCTGGAGCCGTTGGCACAATCCAGACCAACCTTGACACCTTTGAAAGAGTAAATACCCAGAGAAATCAGGTAGCCCATGTAACGGTTACGACCCGCCACATAGTCCACGGTACAGCCGATGTGCTCACGATGAGCAAAAGGCAGCTCTGGCCAGTCCTTATCAAATACATGAAGCTTACCGTCAATGTAATCTTCAACCAACAGCAACGTTTCTTCCGGCATCTTCTCACCATAGCAGTCAATCAGCTTGATGCCGTTGTCGTAATACGGATTGTGGCTGGCAGAGATCATGATGCCGCAGTCAAAATCATCCACGCGAGCGATGTAAGCCACGGACGGGGTCGTGGTGACGTGGAGCAGGTAAGCGTCTGCGCCGGAGGCCGTCAGGCCTGCCACCAAGCTGTACTCGAACATATAAGAGCTGCGGCGGGTGTCCTTGCCGATGACGATGCGAGCGGGATTGGTGTCACCGTTGCGCTCGCGCAGAGCATTATAGTACCAGCCCAAGAAACGGCCCACCTTATAGGCATGGTCTGCGGTTAATGTAATTCCAGCTTCGCCACGGAAGCCATCGGTTCCAAAATATTTTCCCATAATTTTATCTTCCAAACTACATATTTCGATTGCTCAAATCATAGCACAATCCTTTTGTGCATAAAAATCTCCTACCACTTCACAGATTCTATTTGACACGTTACTATCCACATATGATAAATTTCGTCCACTTTCTATTGCTCTTGTAAAAGCAACAAGTTCATAACGGATGCCTTCACCATCCAGTTGATAAAAATATCGTTTGTTCTGTGACGCTTCTTCATATCGAATCTCAAAATAATCCGTTTTCCACCACGGTGCCGGAACATAAATATATCCTTTCGTCCCGGAAACAATTAGCTCACCTTCCGATTTAACTCCCTTGGCAACTGTTGCAGACGCAACTGCGTGATCATAAAGAAATATGATTTTTGTGAACTGATCATGTCCCTCATCATCAATATGGGAAACAATGTTTTTAGTTTTGTAACCATTTCCCAGTATGTTAAATATCGGGAGCATTGCCGTAGGACCCCAATCGCAAATACTATCCCACGCATCCTCTGCAATAGATCTTAGACTGGTACATGTGGCATCTACAGAATAAACTTCGCCAATCTTTCCCTCTTTTGCCAGCAAAAGCAATCGTGAATATGCTGTTGCATATGCCGTTTTAAGTGCATCCATTAAAACACAGCCCTTTTTCGCCGCCAACGAGAACAGTGCTCTGCTTTGCTGCTCGTTTAGTGCAACAGGTGGTTCACATAAAACGTGCTTTCCTCTTTTCAATGCGCTTCGGATTTGATCGTAATGATACTTAGGTGTAGAAACAATATAGACTGCATCCACTTCTTCGAGCAATCTTTCATAGTTCTGTGTTATGAAAGGAATCTCCTCGAAATATTTCGGATTTTCCGTGCACACACCAGTAATTTCCAGCCCATTGACATATTGTGCTTCCCGAATGTACTTTTTAGCAATATGGGAATCACCAATGATTCCAAGTCGAACCTTTCGCTCCTCTGAACGAATTTCCGAACTAGAAACACCTTCTGTGCGTTCCAAATATACTACTCTGCAGTATTCTTTTAGATAATCAAATTTCCCGATCCAATCCGATCCAACAGTGAAAATATCCACATCGTACCTGCGAATATCATCAATTTTTTGACCCTCATATTCTTCTACAATGATCTTATCCGCAAGCCCGGTGGCACGTACAGCCTCAATACGCTCCATCAAGGACTGTTGTACATTGATTTTTCCACGGGTTTTATCAAAATCATCCGCTGTAACACCAACAATTAAATAATCACCAAGTTTTTTTGCTCTTTCAAGCAATCGAATATGTCCATAATGGAGTAAGTCATATGTTCCGTATGTTATAACTTTTGTCATATCGCGCACATCTAACTTTCTTATCTATCTACTTTCAGCAGTGAATCCATAAATCGTTCCATATACTGCTTTTCACCAATGGAAACTCTCAAACAATTTCCAAACTCACCAACATTAGGATATTCTTTGATAAGAATTCTCATTTCATTTTTCATCCGTTCAACAATATGTCCCGCATCAGTCTTTGGCTCAATAAATAAGAAATTGCCAGCTTCTCCTTTATGTCGGTATCCATTTGCATCCAGGCTGCTCAACAAATAATTTCTTCCTTCATTGAATTTAGCTATCAAAGCATCCACCATCCCTGGTGTCGTAATGATTTTTTCTGCAAATAGCATGGCGAAAGCATTTGTATTATGTGGTGTGCAAAATTTCTGAACATATTTAATATCTTCAGGATTTCCTACCACATAACCTAAGCGGCATCCTGCCATTGAGAAGAGCTTAGAAAATGTTCTCGTGACGAGGACTCTTCTATTCTTCAAAGCATATTTTATGAAAGTCTTTGGGTAAAAATAATGATACGCTTCATCGATCAAAAGCGTAATTTCCTTTTCCTGGCAGGTTTTGAACAACCTTTCAAATTCTTCATCGCTGTATACATTCCCCATAGGATTGTTAGGATTAAGAAGAATAAGCATTTGCGTATCATCGGTTAGTTCTCGTTCAATATTATCAATACTAATAGTTAAATCGTCGTTGTACGGAACTTTCACAAAATTCCTGCCATACATTTCTGAGTAAACCTGGAACATAAAATATGAAGGCACAACTCCAACAATTCTGCCATTGGGAGCTGTAAATGCCTGTATCACATAACGAATTGCCTCCGCAGAACCATTTGTAATGCAAATGTTAGTGATATCTGTTCCTATATAGTCTGCCAGCACCTGCGTGAAGTGGAGTGTTTCGGGGTATTGTGCTACCATCTGTGGGGTAACTTCTGCCAAAACCGATTCAACAAACTCTCGAGGCAAGCCGCCAGGATTTTCATTCAAATCTAGTCTAAGAAAATTTTTTCTTTCATTTTGGTCAAAGATTCTAACCAAATTTTCTACGTTATGATCTAACCAGTACATTTCATAATCCTCCAATTTGGGAACGTTCATGCCACGGTTTCTGTGTTCAACAAGTCATTTCATATTCATTCTTGTTGCAATATTTTTTCTCAAATCATTGCATGTTCCGCATTTAAAACAACTACATCACCTACATCCTATTTAACCCAATATGCATTAATTTTATGAGTCGTACGCTGATCTTCCGGAGGCAGCTTCATATAATCTCCATACAGCTCCGTCAAATATGCATCATATTTTTGAGGTGCGTAAAAGTAGTGCCCTTCAAACTCAATTTTTATTCTATTATCAAAATGATCATTTCCTGCTGGAACTAATGTTCTTTCAACAACAGGTGCAAATCGAATCCGCTTTGTTGATCCATATGGATGTTCAAACATAATTTTATTGATTTTATCCATATAGTATTTGAGCATCCAATCATTCATCAGCCTGTGATAAAATTTTTTCAGTACGTTTGTCGAATTATTACCCAAGAAGTTCCATGTCTTCTCATAATAATCCATCGCTTGATTAACTTTTCTCAGCGCTTCCTGATCATCATCATCTATTGAATACATAGGGAAAATATCAACCCAAACTGGATATATTCTCTTATCCTCTCTAAAGTTCGACTTTACAATTGTTCGCATATCCACGAATTTCCCAAAATGAAACCCATATCCATCATCACCATATAAAATTTTTTTATCGGAATTATCACACTCACTTCGATACTCTTTAACGAATTTCAAGAAATCTGGAAAAGGCATTGTCACATCAATATCATCGTCCCAAGGGATAAATCCCTTATGGCGGACAGCCCCCAGTAAAGTTCCTCCATCAAGGACATATTTTAATTTATGCTTTTCACAAAAATCATGAAAAGTTATCAATAGTTGAAGTTCAACTTTTTTAATTTCTTCCAATGTCATCCTTTTATTTTCATCATAATTCATTTACAATTCCCCCATCATTCTTCTATAAGCTTCTTCCAATCCAACTTCCGGTTTCCAGCCCAATGCCTGCAATTTGTCTGAATTCAATTTCATCTTCGTATCTGCTGCATAACCAAAAGTATTATCTTCGGGGATATCAAACACCACTTTGATTTTTCCGTCAGCTATCTTCTCAGCAACTAAATTAGCCATCTCCGCTATAGTTGTATGTGTTCTTGGATTGCTCACGTTATATGCCTCTGCGTTTGTACCCTTTAGCAAAATTGTAAGCAGTCCAGTAATACAATCTCTTGTATAGCAATAGTTTCCTTCTGATTGTCCCTTCGTGTGTAGAACAATATCTTTCCCCTGCATGGCACTTCTTGCAAATTGTGCAAACACCCTATTCTCTCCCGGAAGGATTCCTGCTCCAAATGTTTGTGCAAGACGTGCAATCTTAACTGGAACGCCAAATTCAGTATAATAAGCAACGCACATATTTTCACAAAGACGCTTACTTTCCGGATAATTGCTCCGAACTTTTAAATGATCAATATATCCAAGATTTTCTTCTCTTACTTCTTTGCTCTCATTAAATGCCCCGTAAACTTCCATCGATGAAATATAGACCACCGAAGCACACTTTTTCTCCTGTGCAAAATTCAGAATATTTTTTGTTCCTTCTACACTAATCAAAAGCGTCTCCACTGGTTTTTCTATCATCATTTTTGAAGCCGTTATAGAAGCACAATGGAAAATATAATCTACCGCATCTTCAATTTTTATTTTATCCACAATATCTGCAATATGCAGTTTCAGCGAATTTCCTATCAAATCCTCGTAAATTTTCTTTGCTTTTTCTGAATCTCTTACAAGTGCAATAACTTTTATATCTCCAATTGCCAGCAAAGCGCGCACCAGTAGAGTTCCAATTAATCCAGTAGCTCCGGTAACAAGGACAGATCTTCCCTTAAGCTGTTCATAGGGAAGATTGTAATTAGCAATATATTGTAAATCTTCTTTCAATGTGTCACGTTGCACGAATCATCATCCTTTGCAGTTTTATAATTATAGATGTTAAAAGTAGACTTACTAAGACACACAAAATATAGTTTTGCAGATAGTATGTTCTAATTCCTATCAAATTCATGAAGGCCCTGATTGCCACATGGGTCAAATATAATTCATAGGATGCGTTTCCAAATCTTTGTAAAATCCATCTGATTCTCTGTGGTATCTTTTTCAAATTTGCTGCAAGGCAATACAGCAAAAAAATTCCCCAGAAGCACATCAATATACGATACCCAAGCTTGTTTACAACGCGTCTCGTTATTGGCAAGCAATCTCCGAGCATTAAGCCTGCGCCAAAGAAAATTCCAATTTTTTCTTTATTATTGATCAACTCATTTTGATAGATTTTTTTCCCGCACCAACATCCAATAAAAAAAATGAGAAATCTTCCTAGCATAATCTCTATGTTTGAATATAGTTCAGGTAGTATGATTTTAGGTAGCAATTGGATCAATAACGCTGTCATGATCAAAACCACAAGCTGAAAATACTCTGTATGTTTTGTATGTAACACTTTATAAACAGCCGAGTAAGTCAAATACGCAAGCCCAATAAACAAGACATACCAAAAAGTTCTCGTTCCATGTGCAAAAAATGTAACAAAAGAAATGTCTGCTGCAAATACTGTCCATCCTCTTTGTTTGCAAACAATATCCACTGCAATCCAATATGGAACGGCAACCGTAAGATATGTCGGCAAAATTCTCTTTAATCTCTTTTGAAAAAAATAGCGAACCCTTGAGTCCTTTGTCATTGAGAAATAAAGCCCTACACCAGACAAAAATATAAAAAATTCAACACCAACACTACCAACAAAGGTATTATAAATTTCACCTGCAAATCGCCCCCCTGAAATATTAGATGATGCCACATCTTCAAAAAAATGAAATATTATGATCGATATAATGGCTACTCCATAAATCGCATCACGATTTTTGCTGAACACATTCCAATTAGTCTTCAAATCCATAAATCTGCTCGTTTTCTTTTGCTTCAAGAATTGCACGCATCGTATAAAAATCTTCCGGTGTTGTAATCTTGATGTTTTGACTCGGTCCGTCAATTAAGTGCATTTTGAATCCATATTTCTGCATCATTGTGCACGAATCAATCCAATTATGTTCGCCCTTTTCTAGCGCCTTTTCATGCGTAGAAAGAATATCATTCAGCCAAAAAGATTGTGGAGCCTTAGCCACACGAGAATTATTACGGCTTGGCACATAATCGATAGAAGAATCTTCCTCATTTACCACCAAAATAGTCTCTTTTACTTTTGCGGTAGTTATAGCAGATCCATAATGCATTACTGATTCAATATTGTTTGTAATCAGCTTTTCCGTGATAAGCGGGCGAACGCCATCATGAATCAAAACCACTGCCTTTTCCTCATTAGCCACCTCTTTTGCTGCTTTTAGGCCGTGGTATATCGACAGTTGCCCTGTTTCTCCGCCCGGAACAATCTTTTTCACTTTTTCAATTCGGAATTTGTAAAGCAGTTCGTTCAAATACGGAATCCAGCTTTCGATACACACCACAACAATTGCGTCAATCTTCGGATGATTTTGAAAGTGTTCCAAAGTATGAATGATGATCGGCTTATTGTACATTTCAAGAAACTGCTTCGGTCGTTCCTTGCTGTGCATCCGGCTGCCGACACCACCAGCAAATATCACTGCTATATTCATCATATATTTCCTTTACCTCTTTATATATTTTACAAAGAATTTTATTTCGTTCTGGAAAAACAGCATACTAACTGTGAGTAAAATGCTGCCAATCACAATGCAGTAGAAAATTGCATGGACGATCCAATTTACAACCGTCACAGTATGGAGGGGAAGTAACTTATAGCAGAAAATAAAACCTGCTCCAGAACCTGCTGAAAACAGAAAGAATTTCCTATAAAAAATGCTTTGCACTCGTCCCGGAACAATTTTGCTTGTATAGTATACATGGAACGCCATTCGGTAAGTCATACCTACAATTGTTCCAATTGTTACGCCAATCAAACCAAACTTTTTTACCAGTGCCACCGAGATTGCAATATTTAATATTGCTTCAGTATAGGCTGGTATCGTAATCTCTTTGAATTTATTTGCAGAATAAGCCAGATTCAAATGTGGGAGTTTAACCAAATATAATGCTTCCGATACGACTAATAAAAAACCAAATAACGGCTGATTATAGTTCGTATCCGTAATTCCTTTTGTATACAAGTGCACAAATGGCGTGATGAGTAAGGCTGTCACTGTCAGGAAGAAAAAGGCCAAAATGAAAACAACGTATTCGTATATGTCTAGTTTTTGATTTAATTCTTTCCAATTCTTTTTAGCATATGCTTGTCCTACTGTATGTGCAATGCCAGATAAACAAGCATTTATCAGCTGTTTGACCCCACTACTGACAAGACTATAAACGCTGTAAATCGAGACCGTTTTCAAATCTGCTAGAAATGTAAGGACCGTAATATCTGTGCTATTATGTATAAATGATGCCAGATTAATTGCAAATCCATTCCATCTGGATTTTATAAGCGAATTGTCTGATTCTGCACTCCAGTCAATTTTATAGTTCTTTTTTACATATCCATTAAAAACAATTGGCTGCAAAATAAAAAGAGAACCACTTATCAACTTTAATACGTGAATACTGGGATAAACACAAACAGAAATCAATGCAAATATAACATTAAAAATTACAATCAATGTTTGCGTAAAATTAACAATATATCCTTTCTTATCTGCATTTAATAGTGTTTTCAGTGTTAATGAAAACATATATTGAATCAGCAGTGTAATTGAAAGAATTAATGTCAATGAGCATACATATGCAAACTTGAATTCCGTTTTGAAATACAATGGATATATAATTGACAGGATAATAGAATAACTAATAAAAAGAGCACCAATCCTTTTATAAAATCGATCTGCTGTTATAAGAACCGAGGAGATTTTTTGATTATCCTGATCTACGATAGGCTTATATAGATTTGCAACAATGACTCCAGTTATACCTCCTTCCACAAGGGTTATATAGCTCAAAAATTGATTGAGTGAAGATACTAGACCATTTACTTCTGAGCCAAAATATATAAGGATGATTTTAGGGAGAATGAATCCACTTACAAGTGTAAAAAGCTGCAAAATCAAGCCCGAAATCATGTTCAACAGGGTTGCCTTATTTTTCATTTTCCTCTACTCTCCATGATTTAATACCATGATTTACCCTCTTTTCCTTCGGTGGAAGTTTCATATAATCACCGTAAATTGATCTAAGGTAGGTATCATAGTCTTTCATGCCCTTCACAGTAATGTTTTCAAACTTATAATCAACAATTTCTTCCACACACCGCTTTGGAAACTTTTTATTTCCCCATGTGATGTCTTCAATACAATCACACTTATCTATTTTTCTCTTTTTTGCCTGTTTAATGATTATCCGATTAATATCGTCCTCGCTATATTTTTTAGTAATAAAGTGAAGGAATCTATTACACAATCGCTTTATTTCGCTTGATTGATTTGCAAGTTCCTTTTCAAAAGCAGCCTCATTTTTTGTGTTCCGAATATTTCTTATTATCTTATGAAAATAGAATTGATATAAGCTAGAAAAATGATTTGGTACACCATCAAATGGAAAAATATCGATCCACAAATAATGGTCCACTTCATTATCAATCTCCACTGCGATTTCTTTATTTACAAACTTAAGGAATGGTCTGCCGAATCCTTCTACTTCAAAGCCCTCAAATTTATATTTTGGATTTTTAAAGTTTTTTGCGACACGAATCAATTTTTCGTAGTCATTTCTCAATAAGCCAATGTCGATATCGTCATCCCACGGTATAAAACCACCGTGACGCACAGCGCCAAGCATAGTTCCTGACATAATTGTATATTTTATCCCGTGTTCACCCAAAAAGGCATCTAGCCATGACAGCATTTTTTTGAGTTCTTCTTTAACTTCCTGATCCGACAAATAATTCATACGTTCTCCTTCCTCATTCGTTCTTTTACAGCCCAATTAGTTCAGATGTGAACGGATATATCTGGTTATTTCCCTGCAGAACATTCTGATAAATCCAAATTAAAATAAGAAGAATCCAGATTACTGCCATTACGATCATTCGATTATTCGATTTCAAAACTTTAAGCAACCGCCCAGTAGCAACGCAACGATACATTCCAAAATATAAGCTGATTCGATAAAGTGTTGCATTAACTATCCGCATTTCTGCCGTCAACATTTCCATGAGAATCATCAAAATCAAAAAATCCGCAAATGATTTTTCAATTCTATTTTCTCCTTTCCCAATAAATGCAGAATAAAACAGAACAACAAAAAACAAATATGGCAATCGAACCAGCAAAGGATTTAATGAAAAGCCGGATGTCGCCTGTTCTCCATATCTCATGAATTTATCATCAAGTAGTCCAAAATTCACAGCAATGCTTACAATTTTTGTATAACCGAACATTGCAATCGTGGCCACAGCCAAAATTGCGGCCCGCATTCTTAAGGTGTTTCGTTTTTCTAGCAGCACATATGCCCCAACAAATACAATCACGACAATCGAGGTGCTGTGGAACAAAAATGCTATAATAGCCAGAACTGTAAATCTCAGTTTATTTCCTGTCTGAAAATACGAAAATGCAAAAACAAGAATTGCTATTGCTATGCATTGCCGCATGGCATTCAATGTGTCTCCATAGAACAAAAACAAGTAGCACAGCCATGCCATTGATATTGAAATTTCTTTCCGATATCGATATAACCCAGCAATAGTAAAGCCATAAATCAAAGCACCCGTGAAGAAATAGAGCCAGTGCTCTGCCTGAAATATGTGTGCTGTGCAATAAACAAAAACCGAATACAAAAAATCGATTGAGGTTTTTGACAACGCAAATGTTATTGGATTTTTTGCATTTTGAGCTGCAATAAAAAGCCAATGCCCATATGTTGCTATATCTGTGCCAATCGTATAATCCCTAATACCGGCAAGGACCGATGGAACAAGCGCAGCCAAAGCCAACATCACATGAGCTTTTTTTTCTTTTTTATGATTACTTAACCGTTCACCATACCAACAGAAAAGATATGAAACAATAAATGTTCCAAAATAAATAGCCATAAAAATTTTCTCTCCACATTTTTACAAATGCGTTTTTTCTCCAAGTGTATAAATCATATAAAACAAACGCTTATTAAGTAAGAAACTTTTTACCTTTATAACATCCTTCTTCTTTGCAAAACTCATTTTCAGCAGCGGCTTACAAGACAAAACGTAATTTTTAATTCTGTCCTGCTCTTCTGGGAATGCCGAAAATCCATTGTCAAGAATTCCTTTCATCAATTTCAAATAAGTCACCATTTGAAGGTAACGGGCTTCATTTTCCACCACAGGAACTTCACATTTTAAGTAGTTAGTAACCTCTTGTGCAATGTCAAGCAGTTGCATATTTTTAACAGTTAATTTTGATTTCATAATTGAACCCACTCTAGTTCGATACCAATATAAATTTTCTTTTAAAACTGTTACTCTGCTGCAGCCGCATGTAATTTTATAGATTGTTGCATAATCTTCGTATAGCTTTCCTTTCGGAAATCGTTCGTGCTTCCAAATATCTTTTCTATATAATTTCCCACATGCTTCATGTCCAAATCCATCATGAAGCAGCATCCTTCGGATCGTTTCCGTTTTATCCAACGTTGTATCACTTTCTGCTTCAATTTTTTCGCTACTCTGCGGCAATTTATCATCAACAAACTTTTCCACCCCTGCAATAGCCATATCCGCATCTTCTTGGACACAGGCATTCAGCATCTTTTCAATTGCACCTGTTGGAAGCATATCGTCACTATCTAAAAAGTAGATATACTCTCCTGTCGCCTTTTCTATTCCTGTATTCCTCGCATCTGACAAACCACCATTCTGCTTATGAAATACTTTGATACGGTCATCTTTACATGCATACATATCACAAATCTTACCAGATGTATCTGTCGAGCCATCATCAACTAAGATAATTTCCAAGTTATGATATGTTTGTTTTATGGCGCTTTCTATGCATTCAGTCAAATAATCTTCAACGTTATAAACTGGAACAATGATACTTACCAATTCTTCCACTTTTTCTCCTCCACTTCTCTCCTACCAATGTCATACTTTCACGTGTTGTTTCTCGTTCCAGTCATATACTCGTTTCATTAAATATTGTCCACCATAAGATATAAGCGCAGCCATTCGCGTTTTTTTTCTGGCTTGTTTATTTTCTAATATATTGAAACGATATTTTTTCACCTCATTCCATAATAATATTTTTTGCTGTTGGAAAGCTGAACCATTAATTTGAAATAGAATGTTACATACCGTATTAAAATATCGACATTTAAATGCATCCACCAACTCTGGATAATTTTCTTGAATAAAATTTCCAAATATCCGCATGTGATAAATTGCGTCCATTTTACTTATCGAGAATTTCGCCTGCGCAATGCTGTTTTCCCTCTGAAAATAATAGTAATCAATATAAGGAATCACCGCTATCTTATTTGCCTGTTCAATTAATCGATATGTTGTAGGGATATCCTCATACAGTTTTCCAACTGGATATCTTACATTCTGATAGAGACTGCTTTTATACAGTTTTCCCCATGCAGAAACCTCAACGCCATCCTGATAAAGAAGCCTTTCAAAATATTCATTCTTTGCAAGCACTTCTACTTCTTGAGTATCAACAGCTTTACTAGTTGGTACAACCTGACCATCGTGATATTCTATAAACCAACTGGAAGCAATATCACAGTGATTTTCTTCCAATGCCGACCAAAGATTCTCCACAAAAAAAGGAGAAACAAAATCATCGCTGTCGATACATGTAACGTATTCTCCGGTCATCTGATCAAGGCCTGCATTTCTTGCATCTGACAAGCCGCCATTGGACTTATGTATTACTTTTACACGGCAATCCTTTTCTTTATAGGAATCGCATATACTTCCGCAACGATCCGTCGCTCCATCGTCAACCAAAATAATTTCCAGATCCCTATATGTTTGTTTCAAAATACTATCAATGCATCTTGGGAGATATTGTTCCACATTATAAATCGGAACAATTACACTTATTAAAGGTTTCATCGTCATGTTCCTAGTCAATATATTTTATTGGCTCTACCGTGAGAGTATCCCGCTTTCACAATGCTATTTGAGGGAATCGTCCCGGAAACAACAGTTCCGGCACCAATCACATAGTTATCACCTATTACTGTATTTTTTAATATCATCATATTGCTACCAATCCAGCAATGTTGCCCTATAATTACACTTCCATTAGAGAATCCCTGTTGCTTGATTTCTATATGCTGATTAAAGCGGTGATTGTGATCATAAATTTTCACATTCTCACCAAAAAGTGCCCCCCGATTTTTATCAAGTTATTAGAATTTATAGAGCAGTCGTTATTAAAGAAGCAATTTTCTCCAATCTCGATTTGTGCTTCTTTATCCTTCATTACAGAGAAACCTCTGCGCCATGTAGTTCCCCTGCCAATTTTCATCTTCGCACCATAAAGCAGAGAGAGTAGAATTTTTTGAATAAGTGCTATAAAGTGATACCAAGCTTTAATAATTATCATTTTTATGTACCTCAGTTCCAATCATAACAGAACACTATTTCTATATATATTGCTATACTGTTCAGCCATCACTTTTGTGTTGTAATCATCTAAGATATCTTGATATGCCTGCTCTACCAAGGAATCTTTGCCGTTGCGGCATTGCTTAATTACTCTCGCAAATTCTTCAACTTGCGCACAAACAAAACCGTTTTCGCCATTATGGATAACGTCTCGGTTTCCGATGACATTACTCACCACACATATTTTTTTCATATACATAGATTCAAGTAACGATATCGGAAGGCCCTCCCACCTACTTGGCAAAAGAAACACATCTGCATTCACTGCATATTTAATTGCCGTAGCTCTGTCAGCCCATCCTGTAATTTCAATATTCTCACTTGTTAACTCTTTTCGAAGTTCACCGTCCCCAATCCACACAAACTTCACATCCGGCAGTAATTCGGCTATTGCATTAAACATTGTCGGATTCTTTTGGTAGCAAATTCTTCCCAATGTATAAACCGTAAAAGGATGTTCAACTTTATCTGTCCTATCAACAATTTCCTTGAGTTCTGCCATATTAATGCCATTGTTCACATAAGTAGCATGTTGGGTAAGTTTCAAAGTTTCCTGATGCTCTCCCACACTGCAGCTAATAGTCGTGCACTTTCTTTTTGCACATACCGTTTCAATCAACTTGAACATGGCACGTTTCATCGGCTTATAGTTTTCCATTAAGAAACTGTAGCCGTGGGGAGTATAAAACATTGGAATTTTTCCATTAAAGGCAATACGTCCTATTACACCAGCCTTACTGCTGTGGAGATGAATCACATCGGGATTGATTTCAGATGCTATCCGTTTCACTTCAAAAAGTGATGCAAAATCCTTTACTGGATTAATTGCTCGTCCAAAATTTTTGACTTCTATCAAATGTATTCTCTTGTCAAAGTAGTCCTTATAATTTGCTGGCGTTTGCTTACGCACCGCATATGCAATGTACATGTCGTAGGTATCAACCAGTTCATTAGCTAAATCAACGATGTATGTAAACACACCTCCGCCCATAGCTTCAACCATATATAGTATTTTCTTCTTCTCTGCCACGAGCAAAATCCCCCATATCATACAAATAGATTCCAAATTCACTTTTATGAGCACAGTTCCTCAAGCCAACTCAATTTCACTCTGCACAATTAGTTGTTTAATGTCTTTCGGGAAACAGTCCTCGCCTCTAGCTGTAACAACATCCAATTCTCATACATTTGATTTTGGGGTTATTCCAACCAATACAAATAGCGGATAGGCTCGCTTACCTGTCCGCTGGCTGTCACCCCACCCTCATGGTCGAGATTTCTTTCTGGTTGGCATTGCTGCCACCCAAAAAGATCAGTCGTTCATTCTTCGGGTAAGAAAATATGAACTTCGGGTTGCGGAGCCTTTCATTCTCTGCCGTACCCTTGTCCCTATTATGACAGCCGCGTATTATTTCACACTCCCCATGGACGGTAACTACAACTCGTTTACCGAGCATCTTCGGCAGCCATGCAAAGAACGCCGGTCCTTCGGCGTGGATGTGCACCACATCGTATTTTCCAAATGCACTATAAAGTGCCGCAAATGCGGAGGAGCTGACTGCAGCAAGTCCACGCCGTTCAATAGTCGGAACAGACTTCTGACGGATTTCCTCGTACTCCGTTTTACCAGCATCGTCATATTCCGCACCGCTCACATGATGTCCCGATCTGTTGTAGCATGTCACCTGACAGCCCTGCTGCGCCATTCGCGTGCAGAGCTCCTTGACAACGATTTCTACTCCGCCTTCTCTTGATAATCGCTTCTGTCCGAACATCGCAATCGCAAGTTTCTTACTCATAAATCTTTCCCACAATCCCACTCAATTTCTTCATCAACATCTCGGCCAACACAAAGAGCGGATAGGCTCGTGCACCTGTCCGCTGGCTGTCACCCCACCCTCATGGTCGAGATTTCTTCCTGTGCGGCATTTCTGCCACCCAAAAAGATCAGTCGTTCATTCTTCGGGTAAGAAAATATGAACTTCAGGTTGCGGAGCCTTTCCTTCTCTGCCGTACCCTTGTCCCTATTATGACAGCCGCGTATTATTTCACACTCCCCGCCGAGGATTGGAGGCTGTGAGATGGAGAACACATAGTCCATCTTGCCGACCTTGAAGGTCGCACCCATTGCTCCAAAGAAATAGGAGACAATATTCTTCACACGGCTCTTCTTATTGGTCTTGCTGAACTCCGGTACTCTTATCCTTAAAACTTTTATGCCGTTAATTTCTTCTTCGTAATATTTCTGCGTCTTGTATTTTTTTCGATAGTTCCTAAGTAACTCGGCACCACGCAGATGACCGTAATGTTGAACTCATCCAGCATACCCTCCGCCAGTTCACGGAGAATCTGCCCCGTTGACGCAGTATCTGGAATATAGTAATGAGCGTAAATCAGGAGATTCTTCTTATTTGACATTCTGCTATATTCCTCTTACAAATTGTTGTTCATGTATATTTTCGACTAGCGCTTAATCTACTAGTATTCTGCACCCGCCGTCTCGCGGCTTTGTACGTTTTACGGAGATTTTTACTCCCCATGCCCCAGCAGGCACACCTTGAATGTCTTGAAAATGATTTTCCAATCCACCCAGAAGCTGCGCTCCTTGACATATTTCACATCCAGATCCATCCACTCCTCAAAAGAGAGGTCGTTGCGGTGCGGAGCGATCTGCCAATAGCAGCTCAGGCCTGGCGTCACATACAAACGCTGCTTCTCATAATCCCCATACTGCTCCACCTCGCGGGGCAGGGCAGGCCGCGGGCCGACAATGCTCATATCACCCTTCAGAATGTTCCACAGCTGCGGAAGCTCATCCAGACTCGTCTTGCGAATAAACCTGCCCACGCGGGTAATTCGCGGGTCGTCCTTGATTTTGAACACCGGGCCGTCCATTTCATTCTGGCCCAGAAGGTCGTCCAGTTTTGCTTCCGCATTCGGACACATGGAACGAAACTTGTAGAACCTGAACGGTTTGCCATCTCGTCCAATGCGTTCCTGCGAAAAAATAGGCCCGGCAGAAGGGTCATCTACCACGATAGCGATAGCTGTTGCCAGCATCACCGGCGACAACACCACCAGCGCCAGTGCCGATAAGACCACATCCTGCGTCCGGCGTCCGACCCAATATAACCGATGTTCCCGCAGATTCTGCTTTCGGTCGATGACGACCGGCTTCTCAATTCCAACCACACTTGCTGACATTCCGCATACCTCACTTACGATTCGATGTTTTGCTCTGCCTCACCGCTCATCTCTGCCTGCCAAAATTGCTCGACTACCGCATAAACGGAGCTTTTCGAGCATGACGACCACCAGAGCTTTTATGGACACATCTGAAATACCTTTTCTCCGGTATTTTGACCAGAGGCATTTCAGATTCAATGTGTCATTCCAACAACACTTTTGAAATCGCAATTTCTTTTTTCATCTTTCAGTTTCGCACAACTTTAATAGACTCCTGCGCACACTCTGCAAAAGTCAAACCCTTTTACTTTGAGATTTCATTCTATTTTTATCGTTTTTCTGAGCTTTTTTCTTTCAGAGCCACAACCCCTGCCTATTTTCATATTATGATTTATTCCTCGACCAATTTTATCATAATTTTACCATTACTTCAATAGTTTTCCACTCAAACATCTACCCTTTCTATAGCCGCCGATTTATCACTCTCTTTGCCTTGTTCTATTTTTGTTCTACAAAGTTGAATTACTATAAATGATTTTTTGAACAGCTTTTGTCGAGCAGCCACCGTCTAAGCTTGCAATAGATCCAGAATTATAAATAAGCGGCAAAAAGCGTTTTTTATCTTTTACGGGCACTCCCAATATTAGAAGCCGCTATGAAACAACAAAGCCGCTTTCTGTGCCTCACAGCACAAAAAGCGGCTTTGTTACGTCCTTATTCAGACTTATAGCGCATTATTCCGGCAGGTCCTCTTCGTTCTCGAGAGAGTGCCAGACATTCTGGACGTCATCGTTATCCTCGAGAGCATCCAGCAGCTTGCCCATCAGCTTGAGCTGATCGGGGTCGGTCAGACGGGTGGTGGTCATGGGGACCATGGCCAGATCGTCGGAGAGGATCTCGTAGCCCTTCTCCTCCATTGCTTTGACGACAGCGGAGTAGTTCTCGGGGTCGGTGGTGATCTCAGCGGCATCTTCGCCTGCATCGAAGTCCTCAGCACCGGCATCCAGGGCGTCCATCATAGCCTCGTCGGCATCCTTGTCTTCCAGAGAAATGTCAATGACGCCCTTCTGGCTGAACAGGAAGCCCACGCAGCCCATAGCGCCCAGGTTGCCGCCGTTCTTATCGAAGTAGTGGCGCAGGTCAGCAGCGGTACGGTTGCGGTTGTCGGTCAGAGTCTCGACCATGACCGCAACGCCGCCGGGGCCGTAACCCTCGTAGGTGATCGCCTCGTACTCGGTCTTATCGCCGCCCTCGGCCTTCTTGATGATACGCTGGATGTTATCGTTCGGCACGCTCATACGCTTTGCCTTGGCGATCAGGTCAGCCAGCTTGCTGTTGGAAGCGGGATTGGGGCCGCCGGTACGGACGGCAACGCTGATCTCGCGGCCGATCTTGGTAAAGACCTTTGCCTTTGCGCCATCGGTCTTTTCCTTCTTGCGCTTAATATTGTTCCATTTGCTATGTCCAGACATGGGAAAGAGCCTCCTGTATATTCTCAAATCTCCGCCTGCGGGCAGACGGGCTGTGGTCGCCCGCATTGTGGCAGCACACAAAATCTAACTCTATTATTTTATCACAACAGCCATCGGCGTTCAAGCCTTGTACCGATGGTTTTCCGGTTTATTCTGCCAAAAACTACGTTTTACAGCAGACGAAGTGCCTTGGGATAATGGTTTTTGACCCTGCCGCCGGACACTTTGCCGCCTCCCAGCGGCCAGCCGTCCACCGTCACACAGCACCATCCATCGGCAGCGGTGTGAGCTTCTATCTCCCGGCCAGAGAGATATTCCACGGTTCGGGAGTCGGCGAGGGTCAGTTCCTCACGGTTCTGGCAGAGCGCGCCGAAAGCCGTGAACAGATGATGTTCCGGCACGAAGCGCCCCTTTTGCACACTGCCCACGAAGACGCCTGCACGCAAAACGTGAAGATTCGTCTGCGGGAAAGCCGCCGGCAACAGAACGCCGCCGCCATGCACCACGGCAGGGCGCTTTGCCAGCTCCGGGAAATATTCCTCCGCAAATTCCCGCCATGCAGCGAGGCTCTGGGCGGGCGATGCATCCCCTCCCCCAGCGTCCCGGATGCGGGAACTGCGACCCTGCACAGCCTCTCGGCAAGCCCGGCTGTTCTCCCGCCGGGCGCTGCGGGCATCCGCAGGCTTTGCAGCCTTCTGTGGTTTGCTGCCCTTGGCTTTTTTGCCTGCCTCGGCGGCAGCGGCCAGCCAGATCTGCTCTTCGGGGGTGTACTCGCCGGGAGCCGGCAGAATCCGGGGCGTACCGGCTTTGACGAGCCGGGCCATAAAGTGGCCCTCACCGCCCTGACAGGGCCAGATGCGGCGCACCTTGCTCACATCCAGCGGCAGACCACCGGTGCGGTTGGCCTCACCCTCACTGCCGAAGGAATAGTCCACATTGCCCAGCACATCGGCCAGCGTGAACTCCGGGTGGCGCTGCAGGAATGCGGCCACCTGTCCCTCGTCCTCTTCCGGCGCGAAGGTGCAGGTGGAGTAGACCAGTTCGCCGCCCGGCGCGAGGGCCACAGCGGCGCTGTCGAGGATGTCCGCGCCCAGCTCTGCGCACTGCTTCACCAGCGCTTCGCAGTGCTGGGCCAGCGCGGCAGGCTCTTTGCGGAACATCCCCTCACCGGAGCAGGGCGCATCCACCAGAACGCGGTCGAAGAACTCCGGCAGGGCCGCTGCGATGCGGGCGGGCGTCTCGTTTAGCACGACGGCGTTGGACACGCCCATCCGCTCGAGGTTGCTCTTCAAAATCTCTGCACGGGCCGCGACATATTCGTTGCTCACCAGCAGGCCCTGCCCCTGCAGAGCGGCGGCGAGCTGGCTGCTCTTACCGCCGGGGGCAGCACATAGATCCAGCACCCGCATCCCGGACTTGACGCCCAGCAGCGGAGCTGCCGACGAGGCCGATGGCTCCTGCGAGTAGAAGACGCCTGCGTGATGGTAGGGATGGCGGCCCGGCTTGAAGTCGGGCTGTTCCACCACGAACGCCGCCTTGCAGAAGGGCGAGGGCCGCAGCGGGAAGTCTGCCCGGGCCGCAAATTCTTCCGGCGTAGTGCGGAGGGCAGAGACGGTCACGCCGCGGGCCGCTGTCTCCTGCGGGGCAGCGTAGAGCGTATCGTATCGCTCACCCAGAAGGGCGCGTTCCCGGGCTTCAAAATATTCGGCAGACATTTTTATGAGACCTCCTTCGGGCTGCGGTGCATAAAGCCGCCGCAGCCGGTCAAACTATGGGCAGGGAGCGCAGAACACCTCCCGAAATCGAAAGGAGCGACGATACGATGGAAAATCGCAGCGAGAACCGCAGCACCAACTGCAAGAACCAGACTCAGAACCGCACCAGCAATCAGAGCACCAACCGCAACACCAATTCCAGCCAGAACTCTGCTACCAACGAGCACAAGCACCCCAACCAGTACACCAAGGGTGCCGACGACGAGGGCGGCAAGAACTCGGCTCACAACTCCGCCCGCAACAGCCGCTGAGCCTCTGCGCTGAGCGCCGCCCCGCCCGAACGGACCATCTGACGGGACAACAAAAAGCCCACTGCTCTCTTTGCACTGTTTCCCAGTGCGGAAAGCAGTGGGCTTTCGCGTGTTCCGGTTATTTTTCGTTGGGGTCGAACGACTGCCACAGCGTCTCGAACAGCTCATGCACCCGGCTCAGCTGGCCGTTCAGATACAGCCAGCCCAGCAGGCACTCGAAGCCGGTGGACGCGCGGTACTCCTCCGGGGAGGCGTGTTTGGCCACACTGGCCTTGCTGGCGTTGCGGCCCCGCTTGAAGACAGCCAGCTCGTCCTCGGTGAAAAGCGGCTCCAACAGCTGCTCTTCCCGGAACTGCGCCCGGGCCGAGACGTATTTGACCTTTTCGGCGTTGAGCTTTCCCGCCGACAGACGGTGGTGCTCCACCAGCCGCTGCCGCACCAGAAGTTCCAGCACACTGTCGCCCACGAAGGCTAGTGCCAGCGGGCTCAGCTCCCGGGGGTCGATCTTTTCGGGTTCGTTCATAGAACGGTTTTCCTTTCATCAGCGTCCTTGCCCTCTCCGTCATTGCTGCGCAATGCCACCTCTCCCAAAGGGAGAGGCAGAAGCCTGACCGTTGCGTTCCGGCTCTCCCTTTGGAAGAGCTGCCGAACCGCGTGAGGCTGAGAGGGCAAGCCCGTTGACCTCTTAGAAGATATAATCGAACTGATACTCGCCGATGAGGATGGTATCGTTCTCCTGCACGCCCTTCTGCACCAGAGCGTCCAGAATGCCGCTCTCGCCCAGCTGGCGCTGGAAATACTGCAGGCTCTCGTAGTCGTCCACGTTGCTGCCGGCCAGGATATACTCCAGCCAGGGTGAATCCACGCTCCAGACATGAGCCTCCATCCGCTTGATGGTGAACTCGCGGCCACCGGCCTTTGCCTCGGGCTTCTTGTACTCGGGGGCAAACACGGGGACGGCGGGAATGTCCTTCAGGCGGTTGTAGACCAGACCCGGAAGCTCCCTGACGCCCTGCATGGTGGCGGCGGAGATGGGGACGAAAGTCAGGCCCTTCTCTTCCACATACTTGCGGAAGGTGTCGATCTGCTCCTCGGTGGCAAGGTCACACTTGTTGCCCACCACGATCTGGGGACGCTCGGCCAGAGCCGGGCTGAACTTTGCCAGCTCCTCGTTGATCTGCTCGAAGTCCTCGATGGGGTCGCGGCACTCGCTGCCGGAGACGTCCACGACGTGCAGCAGCAGACGGCAGCGCTCCACATGGCGGAGGAAGTCGTGGCCCAGGCCGACGCCCTCGCTGGCACCCTCGATGAGGCCGGGGATGTCGGCGCAGACGAAGCTTGCGCCCTCACCCACCGACACGACGCCCAGCGTCGGCACCAGCGTGGTAAAGTGGTAGTTTGCAATTTTCGGCTTTGCGGCGCTGATGGTAGAGATGAGGGTGGACTTGCCCACGTTGGGGAAGCCGATGAGGCCCACATCCGCGATGAGCTTCAGCTCGAGAGTCACCTGAATATCCTCGCCGGGCATACCGGGCTTTGCGAACTTGGGGATCTGGCGGGTGGGGGTGGCAAAGTGTGCATTGCCGTAGCCGCCGCGTCCTCCCTTGGCGATGGTGACAGGGGTATGGTCGGACAGGTCGGCGATGACGAGACCGCTCTCGGCGTCCTTGATGACCGTCCCCAGAGGCACCTTGATGACGAGATTCTCGGCATTCTTGCCGTGGCAGAGGCTTGCGCCGCCCTTGCCGCCCTCGTCGGCGGTGTACTTGCGCTTATAACGGAAGTCCATCAGAGTGGTGAGGTGGTCGTCCACGACGAAGATGATGTCGCCGCCCCGGCCGCCGTCGCCGCCGTCCGGGCCGCCAGCGGCCACGAACTTCTCACGATGGAAGCTCACAGCGCCGTCGCCGCCCTTGCCGGCATGGAGCCAGATGGTGGCGATGTCGATAAAATTGGTTTGTGCTGCCATACAGGCCCTCCTGTTCTCAGAAAAAATTCTTCTCAGCGCTTATTCTCTGCGCTTTTATTTGAAAATAACCTCTCAGTCCGCGCTTTGGCGCGTCCAGCTCCCCTAGCGAGGAGAGCCTGATCGAGGAAGAAGAAATTCATCAAAAAGAGCCGGGCCACGAGGGTCCGGCTCTCTGTGTTGCAGATTTTAGAAAGAAGTTACTGCTTGACGCTGCACTTCTTGCCGCTCTTGCCCACGCGCTCGAAACGGACGGTGCCGTCCACCAGAGCAAACAGGGTATCATCGCTGCCCTTGCCAACGTTCTCACCCGGCATGATGTGGGTGCCACGCTGACGGACCAGGATGTTGCCGGCCAGAACGAACTGACCATCTGCACGCTTGGTGCCCAGACGCTGTGCTGCGGAATCGCGGCCGTTCTTGGTGCTGCCTACGCCCTTTTTATGTGCCATTGTAATTTACCTCCTTAGCCGTTGATCGCAGTGATCTCAACCTTGGTGAAGGGCTGACGATGGCCCATGCGGCGAGCACTGTGCTTCTTTGCGCGATAGGTGATGATGTTCAGCTTCTTGCCCTTGCCATTCTTGATGACCTTGGCAGAAACGGAAGCGCCCTCAACAACAGGAGCGCCAACCTTGACCGAACCCTCCTCGCCAATAGCGAGAACCTGATCAAACTTCACTTCGGAGTCGGCCTCAACGTCCAGCTTTTCGATGTAGACGATGTCGCCCTGCTCCACGCGGTACTGCTTACCGCCGGTAACAATGATTGCGTACATTTTGTTCATTCCTTTTCGTTGTACTCGCTGGTCGTAAAGGCAGGCCCTCACAGGGGCCATTTGAGGCGCCCACACCAAGCGGCTAGAATAGTATAGCAAAAAAATGTGCGGATTTCAAGAGGAAAATCCCGCTTTTGCGGAAATATTTTCAGTTTTTCTCTGCCAGTTTCTCTTTGAGCTGCTGCTTCACCCGCTCGTTATAGGCATTCGTGCGCTCGAGAAAGAGCTTGCGGGGGCTGGAAGCCACCAGTTCCTCCCTCTCCACCGTAAATTCCGGCTCTGCCTTGCGCACCTTCGCCAGCAGGCTGCGGTTCTCTGCCGTCAGAGCCAGCGTCACCATGAGAGGCTTGGACTTATATTTCCGGGTCAGGAAAATTTCCAGTGCCACACCGCCCACGACGGCCGCAGCCGCCACCAGCTGGGAAGCGCGCAGACCGAGCGACGGCACCAGCAGCAGGCTGTCGGTGCGGAGAGATTCGATCCAGAAGCGGCCTGCACCGTACCAGACAAGGTAGCGCAGGGCGATGTCGCCGTTGAACTTCCGCTTTTTGATGTACGCCACCAGCAGAGCCAGACCCACGAAGCACCAGATGCTCTCGTAGAGGAAGGTGGGGTGGACGGGCATGGCGGGGTCGATGGTGACGCCCTTCGGCACCGTGACGGTGCTGCCCATCAGGTAATCTTCCGTTGCTTCGCTGAACATGCCCCAGGGCAGGGTGGTGTTGCAGCCGAAAGCCTCCTGATTGAAGAAGTTGCCCCAGCGGCCGCAGCCCTGTCCGATGAGGAAGCCCATGCCGGCCAGGTCGAACATGGGCAGCACCGGCACACCCCGCCATTTGCAGGCCAGGCCGCCGAACACAAAGGCGCCGATGATGCCGCCGTAGATGGCCAGACCGCCGTCGCGGACGGCCAGCACATCCCAGATGGTATCGTAATTATAGGGTGCCATCGCCACATAATACAGGCGGGCGCTGGCGATGCCCAGCACCACGCCGATGAGGATGACATCCACCATCGAATCGGCGTCGATGCCGAACTCCGTGCAGCGGCGGAACGCAAAGACCAATGCGAGGCAGAGGCCAAAGGCGATGCAGACGCCGTACCAATAAATATCCATGTCGCCGATGCTGAAGGCCACCCGGCTCAACTCAAAGCTGAGGCCGAGACCCGGGAACTGTACCAGATTCGTCATTCTTCCGTCTCCTCTTCTGCCTCGTCCTCAACGGCAGTGCCGTCCGGCTCAATGTACATCACGGCCATCCGCTCAGGCCGCAGGATGTGTTGCAATGCCGCGTCGGCGTCCTCTGCCGTCAGGCCCGCCAGCATGGTGATCTGCTGGGCCACAGTCTGGCCTGCCAGCGCGAAATCTGCCATCTGGCTGGCCGAATCCTCGACGTTTTCCAGATTTTCGATGAGCTGGCCGTATTTTTCATTCTTGCAGAGGGTGAAGATCTCCCGGTCTACGCCCTCCTTGCGCACCCGCTCGATCTCGTCCAGCAGAAGCTGCCGGACGGTGTCGGGCTGGTCGCTCTCGCCGGTGAAGAGGATGCAGCAGCATCCGTCCACCCGCAGCACCTCACCGCCGAAGCCCGGGTTGGTCAGGCCCTCGTCGTAGAGGCGGCGGTAGAGCGGCGACATCCCGCCGCAGATGCAGCAGAGGATGAGCTCGTACAGCATCTCGCTGCGCAGGTCGCCGAAAGGCAGCGGCTCTTCTTTGAAGCCCAGACCGAAGCAGGACTTGGCGATGGGCATGGCGATGGTCTTTTCGGCCGCCGCCAGCGTCATCGGCTCCGGGCGGAGCAGGCGCTCGACCTTTTCCGCCGGGCGCTCGTCCATCAGGCCGTGGCGGGCGCAGGCAGCCAGGATCTGCTCCATGCTGGTGTTGCCTGCTGCGGCCAGCACCATATTGCCCGGCGCATAGAACGCCTTGCAGCAGTCGTAGAGCATTTCCGGCGTTATCTCCGCGATGCTCTCCACCGTTCCCGCAATATCGCTGCGGATGGGGTGGCTGTGATACAGACACTCGCACAGGCCGGTAATGAGCCGCCAGTCGGGGCTGTCGTCGTACATCTTTATCTCCTGCCCGATGATGCCCTGCTCTTTGGCGATGGTCTGCTCGGTAAAGTAGGGGTGTCCCACCATGCCCAGCAGCACGTCAAGACTCTCGTCCAGCTGTTCCGTGGCCGTAAAGAGGTAGCAGGTACGGTCGAAGGCCGTGAAAGCATTGGCATTCGCGCCAGTCTTGGCGAACTTTGCAAAGGCATCGCCGTCCTCATCCTCGAACATCTTGTGCTCGAGGAAATGGGCCACACCGGCGGGCAGATGCACTTCCCGCTCCCCCAGCCGGAAATCCCGGTCGATGGAGCCGAAGCGGGTGGCGTAAATGACATGGGTGCCGGAGTAGCCCGGCATGGGGCGGACGAGTACGGTCAGCCCCGAGGGCAGAACTTTCCACTGGTCAGCGGCGGTGCGTTCCAGCACGCTCTGGGTGTTCTCAGCCATTCTCGTTTCCCTCCTCCCGCGTCAGTAGACAGCTCACCGACAGGGTGAACTGCTTCAGAATATCCCGCACATCCTCCCTGGTCACAGCCAGCAGGGCGCGGCGGGCGTCGTCCGGCGTCTGCACCGGGCCGCCCCGCAGCACTTCCATATAGTACCATGTCTCGATGCCGCCCAGCGTATCCTCTAGGCCGTTCATCCCGGCCAGCAGGCCCCGGCGGCAGTCTTCCAGCTCTTCGTCGGTGATAGGGCCGTCGCAGAGATCCGCCAGCTCTTTGAGCACTGCCTGCTCAGCGCGGGCCGCGTCGGTGTGCTCGACGCCGCTGTTGACGGCCATGCTGCCCGTGAAGCTCTGGAAGGACGATGAGCAGTAGTAGCACAGATGGTCGCGCTCCCGGACGTTCAGGAAAAGGCGGCTGGTCACACTGCCGCCGTAGAGAGCCATCGCCAGCCGGACAGCGGCCAGCTGTTCGGGCTGCATGGGCCGGCCCAGCGTGAACAGCATACAGAGCTTGGCCTGTGTGGTGTCGAAATGCTCCACCTTCCGCACCGGCTCCCGCCGGGGCATGGCGATGTTCTCCGCCCGGGGCAGCGGGGCGCGGTCGATGGCCGAAAGCTCCGTCAGAAGGGCGTCCTTCACGGCGGTGGTGCTGGCCTCGTCGCAGCCCAGCACGATGAGCTCGATGTTCGCCGTCCGCAGCATCTCATCATATGCCTCGGTCAGCGCTTCGGGCGTCAGGCCGTCCACTTCTTCTAAGTAGCCCTCCTGCCGGACACCGGCGGGGCTATCTCCGAAGAACTCGCGGTTGGCCTGCCGCTGGCAGTAAAGGCGCTTGTCGTTCACTTCGTCTTCCAGCGCCTTCTTCAGCATCTGCTTTTCGATGCCCACGGCCTCGGGGTCAAAGGTGCTGCCCACAAAATAGGGGTGGAACGCCGTGCCGAGGGCCAGTGCGGCGTACTCCTGCGTCAGCTTCTCCCCTTCCAGTGCGAACTGGTCTTTGATGCCGGTGATGCTGACGCAGAGGTTGTGGCTGCAGCCCATGGGGCGGGCGTCCACGGTCAGGTCGGCACCGTAGAGGCGGGCCAGCTTTTTGGTCATCTGGGTCATGTCGGGGCAGTCGGCATAGCCTCGCTCCATCACCAGCGGCAGCAGCGCGTGGGCCGTGGCCGTCTCGCGGCGGGCCGGGAACGCGAAGTGGATGCTGATGCGGCAGCGGTTGAATTTCTGCGCGGCGTCATACGAGAGGTGGACGCCGGGCGCGATTTGGAATCGTCTCAATGTTCTATCGTCCTTTTGTATTATTTCGTTTGTTCCAGCGCCAGATACTCTTCCAGCGAGAGGCCGGAGGCGCGGATGGCGAGGGCGTTGTCCCTGCCCACATACCGCCAGTGCCACGGCTCAAACACCATGCCGGTAGCTGCCTGACGCTCCTGCGGCCAACGCAGGATGAATCCGTACTCTGCGGCATAGGCTTCCAGCCACTCATAGGCACGGGTGTCGGCGAAACCGGTGTCCTTCTCCATGCTGTCTGCCGCGAGGATGTCGGCACCGTAGCCGGTGGCATATTCGCTGGCCTCCGGCGCAGGCTGGACAGTCGCAGCCTTGGCAGTGGCCTCTTCCTCCGAGCAGCCGGACTCCCGGTAGCTCTGGACAGCAGCCTCATAGGCGCTCTGACGGGCGGCGGCATCCTGATACCCTGCCGTCAGCACCAGCTCTATCTCATCCTGCTTTGCGGCCTCGGCCATTTCGCGGTAGGCTGCGGCAGCCTCGGCTTCCAGCGAAACGCCGGTGGCATCATCGGCCACGGCCAGCTCCGGCGTCGGCTCTTCCGTCAAGGGAAGGTTTGCATTCACCAGCATGAGGCGCTTATCCGAAAGGTCCGTCTCCGCACCGCCCTCATACTCCCGGGCCTCGAAGGCCGTCGGCGGTGCGATGAGGGCATAGGCCCTGGGCAGCAGCCAGAGGATGCCGCCGGTCATCACAGCCATGACCGCGCCGCAGCTGAGCAGAAAGACCGTCCAGTTGCGCACGAGGCGGATACGGTGTCTCCGGCGGCGTTCTTTCGGCGACAGAGCGCGGCGGGGTACGGGTCGATTTTGCTCCATGATGCAGCTTCCTTCCTGTTTTTGACGTTCGCCCTGGATACAGGCACATAATAATATTATACACCCCTTTTATCTGGGTGTAAACGGCAGGGGCTGTAAAAAAATTGTGTACGCAAAAAGCCGCCGCACCGGCGCAGGACGCACGGCACGGCGGCTTTGAAGCCACGTCTTACTCGAACAGCATCTCGTGGATGGCGCTGACAGCCTTGTCAGCATCCTCACGGTCGATGATGCAGGAGATCTTGATCTCACTGGTGGAGATCATCTTGATGTTGATGTTGTTGTTGGACAGAGCCTCGAACATCTTGGAGGCCACGCCGCTGTGGCTCTGCATACCGGCGCCCACGATGGAAACCTTGGCGCAGGTCTCGTCGCAGGTGACCTGGTCGAACCTTGCGCTCTCGCGCAGGACGCGCAGAGCAGTCTCAGCTTCGCTCTCCGCGCAGGTGAAGCTGATGTCCTTCTTGCCGTCGCGGCCGGTGGACTGCAGGATGATGTCCACGTTGATATTCTTCTGGGCCAGCAGGCCGAAGATCTTGAAGCTGGTACCCGGCTCATCGGGAACATTCAGGATCGTAATAACAGCAACGTCGGTGTCCTTTGCGACACCCTTGATCAGCATACCTTCCACGTCTTTTACAACCTCCTTGACGACCGTGCCGGGCACGGGGTTCAGGCTGGAGAGGACCTCCAGCTCCACATTATACTTTTTAGCCAGCTCCACGCTGCGGTTGTTGAGCACCTGTGCGCCGAGGGATGCCAGTTCCAGCATCTCGTCGAAGGTGATCTCATCCAGCTTGCGGGTGTTGCGCACCTTGCGCGGGTCGGCGGTGTAGACGCCCTCCACGTCGGTAAAGATCTGGCAGCGGTCGGCGTGGAGCGCTGCTGCGATGGCGACAGCGCTGGTATCGGAACCGCCGCGGCCCAGCGTGGTGATGTCGTCCAGCTTGTTCAGGCCCTGGAAGCCTGCCACGACGACGACGCGGTTGCGCTCCAGCTCCGAAGAGATGCGCTCGGTCTCCAGTTTGGTGATGCGGGCCTTGGTGTAGGCACGGTCGGTGCGGAAGCCTGCCTGCCAGCCGGTCAGACTGGTGGCATGGCAGCCCAGCTCGTTCAGAGCCATAGCCAGCAGGGCGATACTGATCTCCTCGCCTGCTGCCAGCAGCATATCCATCTCACGGGCAGAAGGGTTGTGGGTGATCTCTGCTGCCTTTGTGATGAGGTCGTCGGTGGTGTCGCCCTGTGCGGACACTACCACGACCACGTCATTTCCCGCGTTGTGGGTGTTGGCCACGATGCGGGCCACGTTGAAGATACGGTCCCGGTCCTTCACCGAAGAACCGCCGAACTTCTGTACGATCAACGCCATATCTTGTCACTCTCCTCTTTTTGCTCCCTCAGTGTGTGAGGGGTACACCGGGCGGAAGCGGTCTTGCACTTCCGGTCCTGTTTATCATTCCACTGTCGCACCGGTGTTGTCGGCATCCAGCCGCAGCAGTGTAAATGCTTCACATCCGTCCAAGCCTTCCAGCAGCTCGAGGCCCTTTTCCAGTTTGGAGTAGAATTTCTCGGCGTTGGCCTTCTCGGCCACAGCCATTACGGTGCTGCCGGCGCCCGAGACGTACACCGCCTTGGCACCGCAGAGCCGCGCCATATCGAAGACTTCCTTCGAGCCGGGCATCAGGGGCATCCGGTAGGGCTGGTGGAGCTTATCCTCGGTGGCAATGGCCAGCAGGTCGTGGCGGCCCTCGCAGAACGCCGCCGGGATGAGGGCTGCACGGGACAGGTTATACACCGCATCCTTGTGGGTGACCTCTTTGGGCAGGGCCGCACGGGCGGCTTCGGTCAGCAGCTTGTAGTCCGGTACGATGGCCGCAAAGCAGAGGCTCTCGTCTACATCCCGCTTGACGGAGTAGACGACGCCGTCTTCGAAAACGCTGCTGGTCAGACCGCCCAGAAGGGCCGGTGCCACGTTGTCCGGGTGGCCCTCGATGGAGGTGGCCAGCGTCAGCAGCTCCTGGGTGTTGAGCACATCGCCCAGCATCCGGTTCGCACCCAGCAGGCCCGCGATGATGCAGGCCGAGGACGAGCCGAGGCCCCGGGCCATCGGGATGGCGTTGGTCTGGACGAGCTTGAGGGGCGGCATGGTCTTGCCGACCTTATCGAATAGACCCTTGGCCGAGCGGTAGACCAGATTGGTCTCGCCGCGGGGGATGCGGGTGCCGTCCGCCGCCGAGATGTCCAGATGGTCGCTCTCTTCGAATGTCACGGTATTGTACAAGGTCACAGCCAGACCCAGCGCATCGAAGCCGGAGCCGATGTTAGCACTGGTGGCCGGGACGGAAACTTTTATCTTCATCGCAGTTCCCTCTTCTCTCACGCTCAGGCGTCCTCAGGCAGGCGGCGGAGCACCAGCTTCACGCTGCCGCCCATGGCCTCTACCTTGCGGGCTGCTTCGGCCAGAGCCTTGTCGTCGGCGCTGTCCACAAAGTAGGAGCAGCCGTCGAAATGCTCTTCCACCACATGGCCCTTGCCGTAGATGGCCTCGGCCACCGCCGGGGCGATGCCTTCCACACGCACATAGTATGCGGCGGGAGCGGGGTCGGTGAGCATTCCTTCCACCGGCTCGGCGGGCTGCCAGAACAGGCTGTCGTGGACCTTGACGCCGTTCTTGAGGGCGTCCACCACGTCGGCCACGACAGCACTGGCGGTGGGCAGCTTGCCCGCGCCCTTGCCGTAGAAGACCACGTCGCCCAGCATATCGCCCTTGACGAGGACGGCATTGAAGACGTCATCGACACCGGCCAGCTGGTTTGCCTTCGGCACGAGGCAGGGCTCGACACCGGCGGCAACGCTGCCGTCCTCGCCCCGCTTCATCCAGGCGATGAGCTTGATGACGCAGCCCAGCTTCTCTGCCGCAGCCACATCATCCACCGTGATGTCGCGGATGCCGCGGGTGGGGATGTTCTGGGGGTAGATCTGGTGGCCGCAGACCAGCGAGGACAGGATGGCGATCTTGCGGCAGGCGTCGCGGCCGTCCACATCGTCGCCGGGGTCCTTCGTCTCGGCGTAGCCCAGCTCCTGAGCGATCTTCAGAGCCTCGTCAAAGCCCAGATTCTCCCGCACCATCTTGGTGAGCATGAAGTTGGTGGTGCCGTTGACGATGCCTTCCACCTCGGTGATGACGTTGGCCGCGAGGCACTGGTGCATCGGAGTGATGATGGGCGTGCCGCCGCCCACGGAAGCCTCGAACAGGAAGGCGCAGTTGTGTGCCCTGGCCAGAGCCAGCAGCTCTGCGCCGTAGGTGGCCACCATCTCCTTGTTGGAGGTGCAGACGCTCCGGCCGCTCTCGAGGCAGGCCTTGACGTAAGGGTAAGCGAAGCGGGTGCCGCCGATGGTCTCGACGACGACTTTCACTTCAGGGTCTTCCAGAATGGCGTCAAAATTCTTTATAAACAGCTTTGCAGCCGGATGATCCGAAAAATCCTTGGGGTCAAGGATGTACTTGACCTCCACCGGTTCGCCTGCGCGGCGGGAGACGCCTGCGGCGTTGCGGCAGAGCACTTCGTACACACCGCTGCCCACCGTGCCAAAGCCCAGAATCGCGATTTTTGCCATGATACTGCCCTCGTTCCTTTTTCTATGAATGTACTGTCACAGATTGTATCCGCAGTGTACGCCCACGACCATCCTCTGGCGCGAAAGCTTTTCCGTCAGCTCCTCGGGGGTCATCTGCATGGTGTCGGTGCGGATGGTGACAGCCACCAGCGCGGCTCCGTTCTCCGGAGTAGATTGATTGATGGTCACGATGCTGGCACCGGCGGCACTGATGCCGGCCAGAAGGCTCTGCAATGCACCCGTCTCGTCCCGCAGGGTCGCCATGACAGTGATGACCTCGCGGCCATTCTCCGAGTCGAAAATGCAATCCTTATATTTATAAAATGCACTGCGCGACAGGTCTACGCTGCGGGTCGCAGCCGAAATGCTGCGTGCCTCTCCGCTGGCCAGAAGCTCCTTGGCCCGGACGACCTTGAGAAAAACTTCCGGCAGGACCTGCGCATCCACCAGATAAAAACGGCGTTCCAACTTGTTCACCTCTCAAACACAAGTGTTCTTGCAGAAAATATAATAGCATCCGACTCCCTGCATTGCAAGAGGTCGGATGCTATTTTGTCAGATTATCCAGTTTTGAGCCGTGAAGTACCCCTTCAGCGCACCGAATCTGCAACCCGATGTGCCGAAAAGTATGATTTTTGCCTCAGTCGGTGTCCAGGTTGGTGGTGTCCGGCTCAGGCGCGAGGGGTTCGCTGGCGACAGCTGCCTGACCATGGGAATAATTGCAGACGTCGGGCAGGTCGTCGGCACGGTAGTAGCCCACTGCCGTGCTCGGGCAGGAGCCGCTGGCCAGCAGGCCGCTCTGGGTGCAGTAGCTGCGCTCCACGACGCCGTCAGCCGCCGGGAATGCCTTATAGGGCAGGTCTGCCTGGACCTGCTCCATCAGGGCCTTCCAGGCCGTGACGCAGGTGCGGGTCTTGGCCTGCTGCTTGCCGAGGGTCTTGGTCATATCGTAAGGCGCATCGTAGCCCCACCACACAGCGGTGACGTAATAGGGCGTGCCGCCCACGAACCACAGGTCCTTCTCATCGCTGGCCGTACCGGTCTTACCGAAGGCCTCCATACCGTTGGAGTTGGGGTAGCGGCCGCTGGCCGTACCGACGCTGGAGAACAGGACGTTCTTCAGCAGGCGGTTCATGACGTAGGCCGTCTGGGGCGTCAGAGCCTGATAGCTGGTGTCGTTGCTCTCCATATAGATGTTGCCGTCCCGGTCGAGCACACGGGTGTAGAGGTGAGGCGTGGTGTACTCGCCGTCGTAGAAGATCTGGAACGCCGCCGCCAGCGACATCGGGGTGACGCCGTGGGTCTGGCTGCCCATGACCATCTGTGCAAGGCCCACGTCGTTGACGGGGTCCAGCGTGCTGAGCTGCAGGGTATTGTAGACGAAGTTGAAGATGTTGTTCGCACCCACGAGGTCGCCAACGCGGATGGCGATGGTGTTCAGGGAGCGGGCGAGGCCGTTCCAGAGCGGCAGGTCGGAGCCGTCGCCATAGTTGCCGCCGTAGTTGCGGGGCCAGCTGCGCCATGCGTTGGGGTAGGCTTTCAGCTGCTTGTCCGTCAGGCCCATGAGGCCGTTCCGGCGGCAGTAGTCCTCGTCACGGATGACCATGTCCTGCTTGAGGTAGAGGGGCGAGTTGTTGAGCATGGTGGACCAGTTGACCAGACCATACTCGATGCCCAGCGCATAGGCGCCGATGGGCTTGATGGTAGAACCGGTCTGACGGGTGACGCCGTAGGCGCGGTTCAGGGAAAGGCTCTTGGTCTTTTCGCCCAGACCGCCCACCATGGCGATGACATTGCCGTCATAGTCCAGCGTGACCATCGCCGCCTGTGTGCGGACGTTGCGGTAATAGTAGACCGTACCGTCGTCGCCGGTGCGGGTCTTGGGGGTGCCGTCCTCGTTGTAGACCTGCACATCGTCGTCGGAGATGCTGGTCACCTCTTCCTCATGCCAGCCGGCCGGGAAGTAGGCGTCGTCGGTGTTGAGCATCAGGTTCTCCATCGCGGTCTGGATCTTGGGGTTGACCGTTGCCTCGATGGTGTAGCCGCCGGTGTAGAGCATACTCTGGGCGGTGGACTCGTCCACGCCCTCCTTGGCCATGATGTCCTTCACCACCTCGTTGAAGAGGGCATCGGTGAAGTAAGAGGTGGTGGAACTGCTCTTCTTCGTGTTGTCCGTCTCTGCCAGCACCAGCGGCTGGGCAGCGGCGCTGCGGTAATCATCCTCCGAGATGACACCCTGCTGCCACATATTGTAGAGCAGGAAGTTCCGGCGGTTGATGAGGTTCTCGGGGTTGGTGTAGGGGTTATAGTTGGTGGGATTCTTGGTGATGGACGCGATGGACGCGCACTCCCAGAGGGTCAGCTCGCTGACATCCTTGTCGAAGTACTCGTTTGCCGCCGTCTGGACGCCCTGGATGGTACCGGTGAAGCTGATGGTGTTCAGGTAGGCTTCCAGAATGGTCTCCTTGGAGTAGCTGCGGCTCAGGATGAGGGCGCGGTAGATCTCGCGCAGCTTGCGCAGTGCGCCCTCGATGCCGCTGGCGCTCTTGTCGCTGGTCAGGTTCTTGATGAGCTGCTGTTCCAGCGTAGAGGCGCCCTGCTTGGAGCTGTAGATAGGCAGCAGGTATTCATTGATCATCGCGCCGATGGTGCGCTTGAAGTTGACGCCCGGCTCGCTGTAAAAGTCTTTGTCCTCGGTGCAGATGAATGCATACTGTAGGTTGGTGGGGATCTGCTCGAGGTCCGCCCAGACGCGGTGGCTGTTGGAAGAGCGCAGGGTGGCGTACTCCACCTGTGCGCCGGTGTCGGGGTCGGTGGCCACCACAAGGCTCGACTGACTCAGTTCGATGTTGTCGAGGTCCAGCAGGTCGCCGTCACTGGCCGTAGCCTGTACCACATAGTACACAGCGCCCACTGCCACCAGACTGCCCGCCATAATGCCCAGACAGACGAGGGTGACGATGGTCCGGCCCAGGAATCCGAGAACGGGATGGCCGTGCTTTTCTTCCTGCTCCTGCGGCCCGCGAGGCTCACGGACCCGCCGGTTCTGCTCCGCTGCGGGCCGCTGCTCCCGGAGCGCACCATCACTGTGGAGTCTCCGTCTTTCATTGTTTGAGATAAGGATCGCCTCCTATCGCAATTTTCACTGTTCTGCATCTCAAAGCATCCTCTGACGATGCCGTTTGCTGTTCCTGCTGCGGCCAGACGGCCCACAGCCATAATAATACATTATAGTCCGCACCGCCCGCTTCCGCAAGGGGGAAATCGACGGGATACGATGTTAGTATAGCACATCTGCCCCGCCAAAGTACAGCATCCGGGTGTGAAAATTCTGCATTCCTGTCTGAGGCAGTTTTCTTTTGCACATACTACCGTCTGAAACACCATTTCAGCCGAAAGGAGTCCACTGCCATGCGCAAGGTCTGGCTCTGCATTTTTTATGCGCTGTGCATTTTTACCATCGTGTTCAGCCTGTTCTGGATGGCCCTGCCCAGTCTCCCCTTCCCTGCCGACTCCGGCGAAGAGACGCCGGCCTCCGAGCCGGGTCTGGCCGCGCAGGGCTCCGCCGGGCAGAGCGGCACCGACTTCTACCTCTGCGACGAGGGCGGGCGGGTGGTCGTCTACACCTGCTCCGACAACGGACTGCCCGACAAGCGGCTCCTGCGCACCGGCATCTATGTCAATCTCCTGCCCGAGGCCGATGCCCTCCGGCTCAAGCAGGGCCTCTACGTCACCGGCGAAACGGCCCTCCGGGCGCTGCTGGAAGACCTGGGCGAATAAACAAAAACAGTGCAGACGCTCCCCGGGGAGGTCTGCACTGTTTTTATCCTTTATCAGAATCAGGCTTCGAGCTGTTCCAGCGGGATAAGGTAGTCCTTACGGCACTGCTCGTAGTTGAGCATATATTCCTTGGTGGGGTTGTGGTGCATCATGTTCTTGAGGGTATGGGAGTCGTAGTCCTCGCCTGCCTCCATGCCCACCAGACGGGCGGCGATGTTGGAGCAGTGGTCCGAGATACGCTCTACATTGTTCAGCACATCGAGATAGACGACACCGGTATCAATGGAGCAGGCACCATCTTTCAGGCGCTTGATGTGCTGCGCACGAAGCCGCTCCACGAGGATGTCGATGACCTGTTCCAGCGGCTCCACCTGGCTGGCGGTCCGGGCGTCGTCGAACTCGAAGGCGTCCGTGGTAAGGGTCAGTATCTTTTCCAGCGCATTGTCGAGAAGCTTCAGCTCCTGCTGTGCCTTCTCGCTGAAGGTGACTTCCTTGTCGGTCAGCTCCTGCGCTTTTTCTTTAATGTTGACTGCATAGTCGCCGATGCGCTCGCACTCGGTGACAAAGTTGAGCAGCTCGGTCACCTCATGGCTCTCCGCGTCGCCCAGCTCCTGGTCTGCCAGCTTGATGAGGTAGTTGGAGATGTCCACCTCCATCCGGTCGATGAGGTTCTCGCGGACATCGATGGCACTCACGACATCCTCGTCCATCTTGAGCAGCAGCGGGGTGGCGAGGCCGACGTTGCGGGCTGCGCGGCGGGACATCTTGACCACCGCGTTCTTAGCCTGCTGCAGAGCCACAGCCGGGCTCTTGAACAGACGCTCATCCAGCACAGGCATACTCAGCTCCTGCGCCTCCTCCGCGCTGTTCGGCACGGTCATCATGGCCAGCTTGGACAGCACGCCGCTGCAGGGCAGGAAGAACAGCATCGCAATGACGCTGGTCATGGTGTGGATGTTTGCAATGCTGCTCTTATTCATCACATCGCCCCACATGGGGATGCCGATGGTGAACTGGACTGCATAGACCAGCGCCAGCAGGATGACACTGCCGATGATGTTGAAGTACAGGTGGATGAGGGCGGCGCGCTTGCCGTCCTTGGAGGAGCCGCCGATGGTCAGCAGCGGGGTGAAGGCCGTGCCGATGTGGGCACCCAGCACGATGGGGATGGCCGAGCTGAAGGTGACGAGGCCGGTGCTGGAAAGCGCCTGCAGGATACCCACAGAGGCCGAAGAGGACTGGATGATGACCGTGACCACCACGCCCACGAGAACGCCGAGGATGGGGTTGGTCATGGTGACGAACAGCTCCTGAAACGCTGCGCTCTCACGCAGGGGAGACACACCGGTGTCCATCAGGCTCATGCCCGTGAACAGGATGCCGAAGCCCAACATGATCTGGCCGATGTTCTTTTTCTTCGCGTTGCGGATAAATACATAAAAAATGCAGCCGATAAACGCCACCACCGGCGCAAACGTCTTGGGCTGGATGAGGGTCAGGATGAGGCTGTCGCCCGAAATATCCGCCATGCGGATGAGCTGACCGGTGACCGTAGTACCAATGTTTGCACCCATGATAACGCCTACCGACTGCGTAAGGGTCATGATGCCGGAGTTGACGAGGCCGACGCAAATGACGACCGTGCCGGCCGACGACTGGATGACGCCGGTGATGAGGGTGCCGAAAATGACGCCCTTGATGGTGGACGAAGTCAGTTTCTGCAATACGCCCTGCATCTTGCCGCCGGCCAGCTTTTCGAGGCCGGCACCCATGATCGACATACCATACAGGAACAGCGCAATACCGCCCAGCAGAGAGGTGATGTGTGTAATGTCCATAAAACAATGCTCCTAAAATCTTCCTATTGCTCCATTGCACAAGACGGCTGTGCTTAGCTCTCCATACGCAAAACGCCGTCCTTTTTATTATAGCATCGAACCCCCCGGCTCAACAAGCATTATTTTACAGGAAAATCACTTTTTTGACCGGAATTTTAAGATTTCCGGGCCTTCTTAGACGGTTCTTTTCTTGAATTTTACATTCATTTTACATTAGTATTTTCTAACCTCTGCTCCGACGTTTCCCGGCATTCCCGGGAATGCATCAGGCGGCATCCAGCTCTTCCATCGCCTCCCGCAGGGTGTCCGCTGAGAACAGAAACGCACCCGCCCCCGTATAGACCTCCACATGACCGCCCACATACCGCAGTTCAACGTCTTTCATTCCTGTTCCCTCCTGTGTCTTTTTGTTCTGACAGGAGTATAGCAGAATAAAAATCCAATAAAATGTACTTTTAGGCAGTTTTTTGAGCAAAAAGGCGCAAAAAAGCTCTCTGTCAGCGTCCTTGCCCTCTCAGGTGCTCCGCGCAAGCTCCCCCAAGGGGAGAGCCAAAATCTGTCCGAACTTCTCCATTCACGCAGGAAACAGGGTGATTCGCGCAGGTTTTATTGATTTTTCTCCGCAGATGTGGTACATTCAGGGTAATTAGACCCCCCCTGTTTTTCACCATTCAAAGGAGGTTTTTGTATGCTGTCTTATCGTAAGCTTGCGATGCGTGTTCTGGGTCGCCCCCTCCATACGGAGGGTATCGATTCACCCCGTCCGGCCTCTCAGCGGGCAGCGGCGCTTGTCCTGACCGCCGCAATGCTCACCACCCTTGCCGCCCCGGCTTTTGCCGATATATGGCACATCGAAAATGGTGACATTACGATTTCGGCGGGTGAGAGCGGCAACAACGTCACCCAGAACAACAATACCACCTACGGCGACACCAACACCATCATCACAAATCAGAACAAGGACACCGCTTCTTCCCACACCGTGACCATCGAGGCCAAAGATAAGGACGATAAGGTCGAGGTCACACTCAAGGATGTGAACATCGACACCAGCAGCCGGAACAAAGCCGCCGTAAGCGTGACCGGCGAGGGCGACACCAATATCAAGCTGGATGGCGACAACGCGCTGAAGAGCGACATCTACCGCAGCGGCATCTACGGCAGCGGCAGCCTCACCATCTCCGGCGGCGAAAATGACAGCCTGACGGCCCAAGGCGGCAGCGGCGCAAACGGCATCTCCAGCAGCGGCAGCCTCACCATCTCCGGCGGTACGGTCACTGCCAACGGCGACGACGGCGGCCGCGGCATCTCCAGCAGCGGCAGCGTCACCATCTCTGGCGGTAGTACGGTCACTGCCAACGGCGGAAGCGGCACCATCTCCGGCGGCGACGGCATCTGGAGCGGCGGCGGCGTCACCATCTCCGGCGGTAGTACGGTCACTGCCAATGGCGGTAACGGCGGCAGCCTCGTCGGCGGCGACGGCATCCGCAGCGGCGGCGGCCTCACCGTCTCCGACGGTACGGTCACCGCCAAGGGCGGTAACGGCGACAGCAAAGACGGCTACGGCGGCGACGGCATCCGCAGCGGCGGCGTCGTCACCATCTCCGGCAATACGGTCAACGCCGCTGGCGGCTACGGCGGCAAAGTCGGCGGCTACGGCATCTGCAGCTTCGACCGTGTCGCCATCTCCGGCGGTACGGTCGAAGCCGCTGGCGGTAACGGCAGCACCGGCGGCGGCAGCGGCATCTACAGCAGCGTCATCGATCTGTCAGGCAGCCTTGAGCTGACCGCCAAGGCCGGCAGTCCCAACGGCAAGGCCCTCTCGCAGAAAGGCAGTGAGCTTGTCCTCGACACCATCAAGGACAAGCTGGGTCCGGGCGCAAAAGTCACCGCCACCGATGCCGACGGCAAGGTCATCGATCAGGTCTCTACCCCCCGCCCTGTGGAGCCGGAAGAGTCTTCTTCCTCTTCTGACGGCGGCTCTGCCGCCCCGTCCGCACCCGCCTCTCCCCTCCCCGGCCTGACTGTCACCGACAAGGACGGCCAGCGCATCTCCTACACCAGCACCCAGAGCGGCAATACCCTCACCGTCTGCGTCGGACGGCTCACAGCCTCCTTCCGCATCTCGCTGGCCGCGCTGCGTCAGCTGCGGGCTGAGGGCATCGAGACCATCACCTTCCAGACCATCCTCTGCTCCACCACCCTCTCGGTGGACGAGCTGTTGGCCATGGGCGGCGAGGACGCCGAGGCTGTCCTGACCCACCGGTTCACCGATTCCAGCCTCACTGTAGGCTGAAGCTCCACTCTCCCCTTCCCACAGGCATAGAAAGGCCCCGCTGCCCTGCACATTTCATGCAGAGCGGCGGGGCCTTTTCCTGTTTTACTGCACCCCGGCAGAAACCGGGACTCGTTTTTCCTGCTTTTCGGGCTTTCTGCGCTGCTCTGTGGCGGCAGCTCGGGAACGGTCGTAACAGTAGCGGATGATAGCCTGACGGCGGACGATGCCGATGAACATTCCCCGGTCATCCACGACGGGGACAAAGTTCTGGTTCATGGCCGCCTCGATGAGCTGGTCCATGCTCGTGGTGACCGTGACGGCCTTGTAGTCCCGCTTGTGGGCAAAATCCCGGATGGGGATGTCCTCTGCCGCCTCAAGGTCGAGGCCGTGGAACTTTTTCAGCCCCCAGAGGATGTCCCCTTCCGTCAGGGTCCCCACATACTCTCCCTTGCGGTTGAGCACCGGGATGGATGCGTAGCGGTTGTTCTCCCATTTTTCCAGCGTCTGGCGAAGGGTGAAGTCATCGTACACATACATCAGGTCCTGCTTGGGGGAAAGGAAAAACAGAATATTCATGAAAACAACTCCTATTGTGAACTTTTCCGCCGCCGGGCCGCAGCTCCTGTGCAGCCGCAGCAAATTCCTGTCTTCAGCACCTTGGCAGCCGAATGTCCCGGCATCCTGTGCCGGATACAGTCTTACTCTTGCCACCTTAGATTTTAGCACTTTTTCATAGTAAGATAAAGACGTCTGCGCCATCTTTTATATTTTATTCACAATCACCTTTTGTTTCGTCGGATAAATATTCACGAAATGGATGCACTGCGAAGGATTTTGTGCTATACTAACAACAGGAACGCGGCCCTTTGCGGCTCTGTCTGTCTTTCAGTATACCGGCATTGCGGTGTCGAAACAGACCGAGACGGGTAAGCCGCGCCTGACTTTTTTCTTTCTGTCAGCAATTATATGCTGTACAGCTTCCTCATAAAGTTGTATAATAAAAGTGGTACGCCGCCTTCTTTGGCCTGCGCACCGCCCCGCCGCCGTGCGGACCGGGGTATCATAATGAATAAAAGGAGCAGAGCGACTATGATCACTTCCCGTTTTCCGCTGGGAGATGTCAGCTTCTCAGCCGAGTATTTTTCCACGCTCGTGGGCGAAGCAACCAAACAATGCTACGGCGTGGCCGCAATGGCCCCCCGTGATCTGACCGACCGTGTCCGCAGCGCCGTGCGCGGCGTGGACGATTCTGCCAAGGGCGTCCGTGTCACACAGGAAGAGGGCCGTCTCGTGATCGAGCTGCACATTGCCGTCAGCTACGGGCTGAACATCTCCACCGCCGCGCGATCCATCTCGCACCGCGTGAAGGACGAGGTTGAGCAGGCCACCGGCCTGAAAGTCGCCCGCGTGGTCGTATCGGTCGATGACGTGGTTGCCTGATGAGACAAAGCCCGCCCGGGGGTACCGGGAAGATATAAGGAGTAAAAAGCAATGATTTCTGGTAAGATCCTGCGCGACGCCATTATTTCCGGCGCAAACAACATCAACAACCAGCGCTCCCGCGTGGACGAGCTGAACGTGTTCCCCGTCCCCGACGGCGACACCGGCACCAACATGGGCATGACCGTCGGTGCAGCCGTCCGTGAGCTGCAGGCCATGGACGACAGCTGCACCGTGGGCGAGGCCGCAAAGACCGCTGCCTCCGCCATGCTGCGCGGCGCCCGCGGCAACTCCGGCGTCATCACCAGCCTGCTGTTCCGCGGCTTCTCCAAAGCTCTGGAGGGCAAAAAGGAGGCTGACGCCGCCGACATCGTGGCTGCACTGAAGAAGGGCGTCGAGGGCGCTTACAAAGCTGTCATGAAGCCCACCGAAGGCACCATCCTGACCGTTGCCCGCGTCGCTTCCGAGGAAGCTGCTGCCTGCGGCAAAGAGGATGTGGCCGAGCTGTGGGACGTCGTGATGACCGCCGGTCAGAAGGCTCTGGAGGACACCCCCAACCTGCTGCCCGTCCTGAAGAAGGCCGGCGTCGTGGACGCCGGCGGTCAGGGCATCATGATCATCTTTGAGGGCATGGGCAAGGTCTTCCACGGCGAGGCCATCGTGGCCGGCGGCGAAGCTGTCCCCAACAAGGCCAAGCTCTCCACCGAAAACGCCGGCAGGGGCGTCTTCACCGACGACCTGATGAAGGTCGAGGACATCAAGAACGGCTACTGCACCCAGTTCCTCATCAATAAGAACGAGGGTGCAAGCGCCGCAAAGATGCGCGCCTTCGCCGAGTCCAACGGCGACAGCGTCGTCTGCATCGAAGACGATGACGTCATCAACCTCCATGTCCACACCGCCGACCCCGGCAAGATCCTGAGCGAGGCCATCAAGTACGGCTACCTCACCAACTTCAAGATCGAGAATATGCACGAGCAGTTCCTGGCCCGCCAGAAGCAGGGCAAGAGCCTCGAGAAGCAGGCTTCCGCTGAGAAGAAGCCCGACCCCGCCAGCGAGTTCATCTACGCTGCCGTTGACCCCAGCCGCGACTATGGCTTCGTTGCTGTCGCCGCCGGTGAGGGCCTGAAGGCTGTCTTCACCGACCTGGCCGCTGACGCTGTCGTCTCCGGCGGTCAGACCATGAACCCCGCCACCGAGGACATCCTTGCCGCCATCCAGAGCGTCCCGGCCAAGACCGTCTTCGTTCTGCCCAACAACAAGAACATCATCATGGCTGCTGAGCAGGCCCAGAAGCTGGCTGACCGTCAGGTGGTCGTCCTGCCCACCCGTACCGTCCCCATGGGCATCACCGCTCTGCTGAACTTCGACCCCTCTGCTACCGTGGAGGCCAACACCATCAACATGATGTCTGCTGCCGATAAGGTCTCCACCGGCCTCATCACCTACGCCGCCCGCGACAGCGAGTACGACGGCAAGCGCATCAGGAAGGGCGAGATCATGGCCCTGGAGAACGGCAAGATCGTCTCCACCTCCAACGACATCACCAAGGCCACCTATCGTCTGGCCCGCGGTATGTGCAAGAAGGATTCCAGCTTCGTCACCATCATCTCCGGCTGCGACGTCTCCGACGAGGATGCCGAGAAGGTGACCGAGATCGTCAAGGCAAAATGCCCCAGCCACGTTGAGGTCAGCCACATCCGCGGCGGTCAGCCGGTCTACTACTATATGATCAGCGTGGAGTAAGCCTCTCCCCTGTTCAAAAACTCAATCGTATAACAAAACGACCTCTGCTTCCGGTCCATCCGGCTGCAGAGGTCGTTTTTTGCTGCAATTTTAGAAGAAGCTCACCTGACTGCTTTCCGGCAGCTCACCCAGAGCGCCCACCTGACGCAGGCGGTCGATGATGCTGCTGCCAACGCCAGAGGCCTGCTGCAGTTCCTCGATGGAGAGATACTCTTCGCCGTGGATGGTCACATTTTCCAGCGCATCGGCGGCGGCACCGCCCAGACCCTTCAAGGAGCAGAAGGGCAGGCGTACCTTGCCGTCCTCCACCACATACTTGGAGCCCCGGCTCTTGCCCAGCTCGATGGGCAGGAACTCGTAGCCGCGCACCAGCATCTCGTTGACCAGCTGGAGCGAGACGAGCACATCTTCATCCTTGGCGTTCTTCTCTTCCTTGAGGCGGCGCTTCACCTCGTTCATGTGGGCGCGGGCCACCGCCGCGCCGCCCACAGCGGCTTCATAGTCAATGTCATCGCCGCGGACGGTGAAGTACACCGCATAGAACGCCTGCGGGTGGTAGAGCTTAAACCACATGAGGCGGATGGCCGACATCAGGTAGGCCACCGCATGGGCTTTCGGGAACATATATTTTATCTTGCGGCAGCTCTCGATGTACCAGTCCGGCACATCGTGCTCCCGCATAGCCTCTTCCCAGCCGGGTGCAAAGCCGCCCTTGGCCACCTTGCCCTTACGGACGGCCTCCATAATATCGAAGGCCATCTTCGGCTCGAGGCCCTTGCGCAGCAGATAGAGCATGATACTGTCACGGCAGCCGATGACCTCCGCGATGGTACAGGTGCCGCTGCGGATAAGCTCGTCGGCGTTGCCGGTCCAGACGTCGGTGCCGTGGGACAGGCCCGAGATCTGGATAAGCTCGGAGAAATTCTTGGGACGGGCCTCCACCAGCATTCCGCGCACGAAGTTGGTACCCATCTCAGGGATGCCGAAGGTGCCGGTCTGGCTGTCGATCTGCTCCGGCGTCACACCCAGCTCTTCCGGGCTGGTGAGCAGGCTGTAGACCTTGGGGTCGTTCATGGGGATGCTGTCCACGGGGATGCCGGTGTACTCCTCGAAATACTTGTAGAAGGTGGGCATATCATGGCCCAGCTCGTCCAGCTTGAGCAGGGTGTCGTGGAGGTACTTGAACTCGAAGTGGGTAGTCAGCAGACCGCCCGCCACATCGTCCGCCGGGTGCTGGATGGGGCAGAAGTCATAGATCTCATAGGTATCTGGCACGACGACCATGCCGCCGGGATGCTGGCCGGTGGTACGCTTGACGCCGGTGCAGCCCAGCGTCAGGCGGTTCTCTTCCGCGTGGTTGACCGTTCTCCCCCGCTCATCCAGGTACTTTTTGACGTAACCGTAGGCCGTCTTGTCCTGAATACCGGAGACGGTGCCGGCCTTGAACACGTTGGCCTTGCCGAACAGCTCTTCCGTGTAGCGGTGGACGTTGGACTGGTACTCGCCCGAGAAGTTCAGGTCAATATCAGGCTCCTTGTCGCCGTAGAAACCAAGGAAGGTCTCGAAAGGGATGTCGTGGCCGTCCACCAGCATCCGGGTGCCGCAGTGGGGGCAGTTCTTGTCGGGCAGGTCGAAGCCGTCGTCCACGCTGCCATCGGTGATGAACTCGCTGTATTTGCACTTGGGGCAGCGGTAGTGGGGCGGCAGACTGTTGACCTCCGAGATTCCGGAGAAGTGGGCCACAGCTGACGAGCCGACCGAACCACGACTGCCCACCTGATAGCCGCCCGCGTTGGAGTAGGCCACCAGTTTGACCGCGATGACGTACAGGACGGCGTAGCCGTGGCCGCAGATGGAGTCCAGCTCTTTTTGCAGGCGCTTCTCCACGATCTCGGGCAGAGGGTCGCCATAGTCCCGCTTGGCGTGTTCCCAGGTCGCATCCCGGAGCTGCTGTTCTGCGCCCTCGATGCTGGGCGGGTAGGTGCCGCGCGGGATGGCGCGGACGTTGCCGTCGATGCTGGCCGCTATCTTGCGGGGATTGGTCACGACGATCTCGTAGGCCTTTTCCTTGGGCAGGTAGCTGAACTGGTTCAGCATATCCTCGGTGGTGCGGTAGAACAGGGGCGGCTGGTTGTCCGCGTCCTTGAAGCCGTTGCCCGCCTGCAGGACAGAACGGTAGATGGCGTCCTCCGGCTCGGTGAAATGGACGTCGCCGGTGGCGATGACGGGCTTGTGCAGGTCTTCGCCCAGCTTGATGACGGTGCGGTTGAAGTCCTTGATGACCTCTTCGCTCTCCACCTTGCCCTCCCGCACCATATAGGCGTTGTTGCCCAGGGGCTGGACCTCCAAAACATCGTAGTACGATGCAATTTTCTTCAGTTCTTCGTAAGAGCGGCCCTCTACGACAGCCCTGTAAAGTTCTCCTGCTTCACAGGCAGAAGTGAGGATAAGGCCGTCCCGATACTTGTTCAGAAGGCTGCGGGGAACGCGGGGCTTCTTGAAAAAGTAGTTGACATGGGCCTCGCTGACGATTTTATAGAGGTTTTTCAGGCCCATCTGGTTGCGTACGAGGATGATGAGGTGATAGTACTTCTTTTTCAGCACCTCGCGGTTTCCGCCGAGGCCGGTGTTGATGCCGCTGACGGCGGTGACCTGCTTTTCCTCCAGATCTTTCAGCATGACGCAGAAGATGCGGCCCAGTGCGGCAGAGTCCTCGCAGGCGCGGTGGGCCTCGTAGGCGGGCAGCTCCAGATGCTTGTTGATGGTCCCCTGCTTGTAGTTGTGGAGGCCGGGGTACATGGCCTGAGCCATGGTCAGGGTATCGATATAGGTCGGCTCAAACTCGATGCCGCTCCGCTTGGCGGCGGCGCGAAGGAACCGGATGTCGAAGGAGTGGGCATTGTGAGCCACAAGGATGCGGCCATCTACAAAGTCGAGGAAGGCTCTCAGCGCCTCGGCCTCGCTGGGGGCGTCAGCCACCATCTCGTTGGTGATGCCGGTCAGCTCGGTGATCTTGGAGGTGATGGCCTTTCCGGGTTTTACGAAGGTATCGAATTCTTCCACCACTTCCCCGTTCCGCACGATGACCGCGCCGATCTCTGTCAGGTACTCCACGCCGGGGTCGAGGCCCGTCGTCTCAGTGTCGAAGACGCAGAACTCACCGTTCAGCGGCTCGTCTTTCACGCCGTAGACACAGGGTATCATGTCATCGACAAAGTAGGCCTCACAGCCGTAGATGAGCTTGAAGTCCGGGTCTGTCTTGTGGATGGCGTCTGCAGCCAGCATAGCCTCGGGGTAGCCCTGACAGACACCGTGGTCGGTGATGGCAATGGCCGGGTGGCCCATCCGGTGGGCCAGCTTGACGATGCCGCCGGGGTCGCAGAAGGCGTCCATGCTGGACAGCTTGGTATGCAGATGCAGCTCCACCCGCTTGACGGGGGCGTTGTCCTCCCGCTTTTTGCGCTCGACAAAGAGGACGTCGTAGGGCCAGACGATATAGTCGTGCTCGTACTTATCGTAGGAGCAGTCGCCGCGCACCACGACCGTCGTACCCTTGGGGATGGACTCCCACTTGGAGCAGTCCTCCCCTTCCTGCGCACGGATCTTCAGGTTGATGGAGCCGGTGTAATCGGTGATGGAGACAGTGTATATCTTGCGGAAGTTGCCCTTCACCTCGGTGAAGAAGACGTCGCCCCAAATCATGCACTTGCCGCCCTCGCCGCCCAGATCCTTGAGGGGGGTGAGGTTTTTCGGGGTGAACATCTTGCCGTGGAAGATGGTGACGGGCTTGTCCGTGAGGTCGAGGCCCTCCACCTTGATGGAGGGGGCAGTGTTCTTTTTCTCGAACTTGACGACAGGCGGCGCAATTTTCCGCTCGAGCTTTTCTTCCATCTGGCGCTGTTCGGCCTCGCCCACGCTGCTTTCCAGCGTCACTTTGGGCTTTACGCCGGTGTGGGCGGCGATGCGCTCTGCCAGCAGGCGCTCGAACTGCATCTCCTGCAAAAACTTCGTGCCGTGGCAGACGCCGATGGTGATGTTCTGGCCGGTGATGGTGATGCGGCAGCGGTCGAGGAAACCGTTGATGGGGACACCGTCCCGTTTCATCTCCTCCATCACTTCCCGCAGACCGGCTTCATCCAGCGTCGCATAGCCGAAAAGATTGTTGATGCGGAGCTCGAAACCCTCGTAATCCGGTGCCAGCGAGGCCAGCAGCCGGGCGCACAGCCCCTTGTCCAGCGGGGCAGAACTGCGCAGCGTAAAGATGACCTGCCGCTCCTGCCGCAGCATCTGGGCGTGCTCGACGACCACGCGGCCAAAACAGGCCGCAAAGTCTGGGTCCGCCATAAACTGCGGCCATAGCTGGGAAACAAGTGGTGTCACAGTGGTACTCCTTTTCTATCAGATAACAGCACAAACTGCCGCGCCCTGGAAAAGGGCGTGGCAGCAGGTTGTTCTTGAGCTTACAGCTTATAGATCTCCTCCATGAACTGGTCGAGGATATTATCCCCCGTCAGCTTCTTGACGGGGTTGCCGTGGACGAACAGCACTGCCTCGCCCTTTCCGCCGGCAATGCCGATGTCAGCCTCACGGGCCTCGCCGGGGCCGTTGACGACACAGCCCATAACAGCCACCTTGATGGACTTTTTGCAGCCCTGAAGCCGCCGCTCCACCTCATTTGCGATTTCGGTGCAGGGGTACTGGGTGCGGCCGCAGGTCGGGCAGGTGATGACCTCCGGGCCGGCCACCGGGAAGCCGACAGCGCGCAGGATATTGTAGCCTGCTTCCACTTCCTTCTCAGGGTCAGCAGCCAGCGAGACACGGATGGTGTCGCCGATGCCCTCCAGCAGCATCCCGCCGATGCCCATGCCGCTCTTGAGCAGGCCCATCTGGTAAGTGCCGGCCTCCGTGACGCCCACATGGAGCGGGTAGTCGGTCACAGCGCTGAGCTGGCGGTATGCCTCCATCATGCGGGGGACGTTGGAGTTCTTGATGGAGATGACGATGTTGTTGAAGTCGAACTTTTCCAGCAGGTGGACATGGTACAGAGCGCTCTCCACCATTGCTTCCGGCACAGGTGCGCCGTACTTGGCGAGGATGTGCTTCTCCAGACTGCCGCCGTTGACGCCGATGCGGATGGGGATATTTTTCTGCTGGCAGGCATCCACGACCGCCTTCACGCGGTCATCGTCGCCGATGTTGCCCGGGTTGATGCGGATCTTATCCACGCCCACATCGGCGCAGGCAATGGCAGCCTTGTAGTCGAAGTGGATGTCTGCCACGATGGGGATATTCACGGCGTTCTTGACAGCCTCGATGCACTTGGCGTCTGCCGCGCTGGGACAGGTCACGCGCAAAATCTGACAGCCTGCCGCTTCACAGCGCTTTGCCTGCGCCACATTGCCCTCGATGTCCTCCACCGGGACGTTCAGCATGGTCTGCACGGCAATGGGATTCTTGCCGCCGATGGTCACATTGCCGATTTTTACTTCACGTTTCAGCTGCCGCATGGTTTTACCCCTTTCAAATTGCTCCGGTCACGAGCCGGACGATGTCATTGTACGTTGCAAAGAGCATCAGGCCGAACAGCAGCGCAAAGGCTGCGACGGTCAGACTGCTCTGGATTTTTTCCGGCACTGCATGGCCGGTGACTGCCTCGATGAGCAGGAATACGATCTTGCCGCCGTCCAGCGCCGGGAACGGCAGCAGATTGAGGACGCCGAGGTTGATGGTGATGAGCGCCAGCAGCTCAGCCACATCCTCCCAGCCGTAGCTTGCGGCCTGACCGATGGCGGTCACGATGCCCACTGGGCCGGACAGGTCGTTGATGCTCTCACGGCCCCGCAGAAGGTCGGCCAGCGAAGTATAGATGATGCGTCCATAGTAGATGACACTGTTGGCCGACTCTTTCAGGACGTTCTGCGGTGTTTTTTTAAGGCCGTAGACCGTGAAGCCCAGTGTCATGTGGGTCTGGCCCTGCTCATCCTGCCAGGTGTCGAACTGGACGTCCGGCAGCTCCACGAGCTTGCCGTCCCGGCGGACGGTGAAGTCTGCGCGGTAGCTCTCGGTGCGCATAAGCTCGTAGAGCATATCGTTGGCCACGAAGCAGTGCCGCCCGTTGACGGCCACGATCTCGTCGCCGGCCTGCAGGCCGGTCTGGCCACAGAGGGCGTTGTCCTCCACGGCATAGATGACTTTGCTGGTGATCGGCTCACTGCGCAGTGAGATGAGGAGCAGCAGCACCACGAAGCCCAGCACGAAGTTCATCACCGCGCCTGCCGCCATCACCAGCATCCGCTGCCAGACAGCCGCCTCGTTCAGCGGCTTGCCTGTCCGCTGCGCCAGCACCTCCGGCGGGATGTCCGGGCCGTCATCGTCCCCGCTTCCACCCTCGGCCTGCTCGCTCTCGGGGCTCTCCTCCCCTTCCAGCGCCACAAAGCCGCCTACGGGCAGGAGCCGCAGGGTATACTGCGTGCCTTTGCGATAGGTCTTGATGAGGGTCGGACCCATGCCAATGGAAAACTCGTTGACCTGGACCCCGCAGAGCTTTGCCACTGCAAAATGGCCGAACTCGTGGATGGCGATGACCGCGCCGAAGATGAGCAGCGCAGCAACAAAGGTGATGAAAACTGACATTATTTCTCCTATATTACAGGTGTGCTCTCACGAATGCACGGGCCATACGGTCACACTCATACACATCCGCGAGGCTGTAGTCGCCGCCGAAGCTGTCGCTGTCCACGACAGCCTCCACCAGACGGCCGATGTCGAGGAAGCCGATCTTATCCTCAAGGAAGAGCTTGACGGCCTCCTCGTTGGCACCGTTGGCGGCGCAGGGGCCGAGACCGCCCTTCTTGATGGCCTTCTTGCAGGCGGCGAGGCAGCGGAAAGTCTCCTCGTCGGCCACATCGAAGGTCAGCAGTTTGAGGGTGGTGAAGTCCAGCTCCGGCACGACGCCCGGCACACGGGCCGGATAGGTCAGCGCATACTGGATGGGGATGCGCATATCCGGCACACCCAGCTGGGCGATGATGGAGTTGTCGCTGTACTGCACCGCCGAGTGGACGATGCTCTGGCGCTGGACAACGATTTGAATTTTCTCCGGAGGCAGACCGAACAGCCACACAGCCTCAATGAGCTCGAGGCCCTTGTTCATCAGGGTGGCGCTGTCGATGGTGATCTTTGCACCCATGTTCCAGTTGGGATGCTTGAGGGCATCGGCCTTGGTCTTGCCCCGCAGCTCTTTGGTCTTCATGCCGAAGAAGGGGCCGCCGGAGGCCGTCAGCAGAATTTTGGTCAGGCTCTTGGCGCTCTCCTTATCCTGCAGGCACTGGAAGATGGCCGAGTGCTCACTGTCCACAGGCAGCAGCTTGACGCCGTGCTTCGCCACGGCCTGAGTGACAAGATGGCCGCCGGTGACAAGGCTTTCCTTGTTGGCGAGGGCGAGGTCATGGCCGCTCTCGATGGCGGCAAGGCTTGCGCCGAGGCCCGCGATGCCCACCACGCTGTTCAGCACCACGTCCGGGCCGTCCATCGCGGCGAGGGTCTTGAGGCCCTCCGGGCCGGTCAGGAGCTTGGGTGCATCGGCGCGGCCAGCCAGCGCAGCCGAAAGCTTTTCGGCACCGGCCTCACTGGTCATGCAGACGTATTTCGGGTGAAATTCTTCTATCTGCTGCAAAATTTTATCCGTCTGGCTGTGGGCCGACAGGCCGAACACCTCATACCCTTGAGCACGGATGACGTCAAGGCTCTGGGTGCCGATGGAGCCGGTGGAACCCAGCAGCGTGATTTTCTTAGCCATAAAGAATCTACCTCCTGCTGATTTTAATCGTAGAATGCTGCGATGACCACCATCGTGACGAAGGGCGCGATGAACATCACGCTGTCAAAGCGGTCAAGGATGCCGCCGTGGCCCGGGAAGATGGTGCCGTAGTCCTTGATGCCGCACTGGCGCTTGACCACGCTGGCGAACAGGTCGCCGTAGATGCCCAGCACCGCAGCCACACAGGCCAGCAGCGCAATGATGACATACATGGATACGCCAATATTGGAGCGGGTGAACTCTTCCATCCGGTCTGCTGCGATGGAGTAGATGACCGTGACCAGCACACCGAATACCATAGTACCCAGCACGCCGCCTACAGCGCCCTCCACCGTCTTTTTGGGGCTGACCACCGGGCAGAGCTTATGCTTGCCAAAGGCGCGGCCCGCGAAGTAGGCGCAGGTATCGCCGCCCCAGGCGAAGCAGAGGATGAGCAGGATGAAGAAGATGGCGTCGTAGCCATATTCCTCCACCGGCAGCATCTCCTTGAGCCGGATGAACGAGTAGAAGCAGAAGATCACGATGCCCGAAAACATGGCGAGGCCGCTGGCTTTCTGGTAGCTGATGACGCCGTTGCGCACGACAAGGTAGATAGCATAGAACAGCACCACGAGGAAGGAAGCGGGCATCACCATCGCCCGGCAGACGCTGTAGCTCGACAGCATGATGAGCAGTGTGTAGGGTACCAGAACGGCCAGCAGCGGCCAGTCCTGCTTTTCAAAACCCAGCGCAGAGTAAATTTCATGCAGGGCGATGAGGGTGATGGCCGCGATGACCAGATTGAACACCAGCGTATCGAAGGTGAACAGGACGCCTGCCAGAACGATCAGGCCCACCACGGCTGTGATGATTCGTGTTTTCATAGTTTCATGTTCTCCTTTGTTTCGTCCGGGAGCCGCTCCCCTGCTCTGGCAGGGTCTGCAGCGTCAGCGCCTGAGGAAATACCGGACGCTCTCCGGGGGCCGCGCACACCGCGCGGCATCTTGCGTATCGTTTGCTGCGCTCAAAGTCCGCCGAAGCGGCGGGAACGCCGGTTGAACTCCATGATGGCGGCATCGAGGTCATCACGGGTGAAATCAGGCCACAGAACGTCCATCTCCACCAGCTCCGAGTAGGCTGCCTGCCAGAGCATGAAGTTGGAGAGCCGCTTTTCTCCGCTGGGGCGGAGGATGAAGTCGGGGTCTTTCTGGCCGGCGGTGTACATTTGGGCCGAAAGAGCCTCTTCCGTGATGTCCTCGGGCTTCATCTCGCCCGCAGCCACCTTGGCCGCAAGACTCTGGGCCGCCCGGACGATCTCAGGCCGTCCACCGTAGTTGACGGCGATGTTGACGGTCAGACCGGTCTTGGAAGCCGAGTCGGTCTCCAGCTCGTTCATCAGCTTTTGCAGCTTGGGGTCCAGCGCAGTGCGGTCGCCCATGAAGCAGATGCGGATGTTCCGGTTCTTGTAGTCGAAGCCCTTGATGAGGTACTCGCCGAACAGCCGCATGATAGCACCCACTTCTTCGGCGGGACGCTTCCAGTTTTCGGTCGAGAATGCGTAGAAATACACCGACTCCACACCCAGCTCATCGCAGTAGTTCGCAATGTCCTGAAAGACCTGTGCGCCCTTTTTGTGGCCGGCGGTGCGGGGCAGGCCGCGGCTCTTGGCCCAGCGGCCATTGCCGTCCATGATGATGCCGATGGACAGCCCCTTTGCAAAATCCTTTGGATGTTCCATGATCTTATTCCTCTATTTTCAGTCTGGCAAAAAGTGCCGCGCACCTTCTTTCAGCGCACGGCACCTCCCTGCTTGCTTGCAGTCAGAATCAGACGGACATGATCTCCGTCTGCTTTTCTTCCACAGCAGCGTCGATATTCTTCACGTACTTGTCGGTCAGCTTCTGGACGTCCTCTTCCATGGTCTTCTGGGTGTCCTCGGTCAGTTCGCCAGCCTTCTTCATGGCCTTGGCCTTGTCCATAGCGTCGCGGCGGACATTGCGGACAGCGACCTTTGCCTCCTCGCCCATCTTGGAGACTTCCTTGGCCAGCTGCTTGCGGCGCTCCTCGGTAGGAGCCGGGAAGTTCAGACGGATGGTCTGGCCGTCATCAATGGGGTTGATGCCCA
>OCSH01000237.1_pt1 | contig 69434 bp, 90 predicted proteins | sample 1538371 | NCBI WGS metagenome assembly OCSH01 (sample SAMN04571687, study PRJEB22368) | human gut metagenome | biome: human gut; material: stool | host: Homo sapiens | place: Luxembourg | collected 2012-06-01 | reverse complement strand
TGAGCACCGCCGGGTCGTCTCCCTGCTGAAAAATCTCATCGTAGCCATGACCTATTCCCACTTCTACACCGAAGTGAAGCTGGTGGGCATCTTCGACGAGGACGAAAAAGAACTCTGGCAGGCGCTGCGCTGGCTGCCCCATATCTGGGACGCCGAGGAGCAGACCCGCTACCTTGCCTTTGACGAGAAGAGCGCAAACAGTCTGAGCGACTTGTTCCACGACCTGTTCCGGGGCGAGGGCAAGAGCGACTCGACCCACTACGTCTTCCTTATGGGGTCCTACCGGATGGCCGAGCGGCTCAAGGTCGTGAGCGACATCCTGAACGGCGGGCCGGGCGTAAATGCCTCCATCCTCTTCGCCTACGATCTGGGAAACATCTCCGCCGACGAACAGCTGGGCTATCTGCCGCAGCAGTGCCAGTTCGTCGTGAATCTCGATTTCCCGCCGGAACCCTGCTGCTACGACGTGACCCAGACCGAGAAAAAGGCCCTCTTCACCCCGGACCCGGAGATCAAGGCCGACGCCTTCGACCGCTACTGCCGCACGCTGTCGGCGGTGGAGGTCAGCGGCGGCGCGGCCCATCTGGAGATCCCTTCCGCCATTACGTTCTTACAAGGTATGAACGTGAACACGGTGGAGGAGCTGGACGCATGGGACCGCTGGACGCAGGAGCGGAAGAACATGAGCACCCCCATCGGTGCGATGGCGGGCGGCAAGCCCTTCTACCTCGATGTCGTCAACGACGGCCCGCACGGTCTGGTGGCCGGTACGTCCGGCTCCGGCAAGAGCGAACTGCTGACGACATGGCTGCTCTCGCTGGCAGTGAATTATCATCCCTACGACGTTTCCTTCGTCATCATCGACTACAAGGGCGGCGGTCTGGCCAACACGCTGGAAGGGCTGCCCCACATGGTCGGCAAGATCACGAACATCGGCAACAACATCCAGCGCTCCATGGTCTCGCTGCACAGCGAGCTGCTCCGCCGCCAGAAAATTTTTGCGAAGTGCGGCGTTTCCAAGTTCAGCGATTACAGCAAGGGGTTCCACGCGGGCAAGTTCCGGGAACCGATGCCCCGGCTGCTGATCGTGGCCGACGAGTTCCGCGAACTGCGCAGTCAGGAGCCGGAGTTCATGCAGTCGCTGGTCAGTGCGGCCACCATCGGCCGTTCGCTGGGCATCAATCTGGTGCTGGCCACCCAGAACCCTTCGGGCATCGTGGACGACCAGATCCGCGCCAACACCAACTTCGCCATCTGCCTCAAGGTGCAGAACGCTTCGGCCAGCCGCGATATGCTGGGCACATCGGACGCGGCGCACCTGTCGCAGGCGGGCCGTGCCTACGTCAAGGTCGGCGACAATGACGTGTACGAACAGATTCAGTCCTATTGGTGCGGCGCACCCTATCTGGGGGATCGGAAAGCGACCGCCAGCGTGGGCAATCAGGTCCGCGTGGTGGAGCTGAACGGTGAGCGCATCAAAACCGTTCACGAGGAGCGCACCCGCTTCCAGTCCGATTTGGACGAGCTGGCCGCCGTCTCGAAGTATCTGACCAAGGTGGCGAACGAACACCACCTTGATAAAATGCCTTGTCCGTGGCTGCCGGAGCTGCCCGACGCCATCCCGCTGGACGAGCTGGGCGTTCCCGGCGCCTTCGAGGGTGGGGACTGGCCCGGCGCGCTGCCGTGGCTGCAGATCCCCGTGGGCCGCTACGACCGCCCGGAACTGCAGGAGCAGGGTGTGCTCTGCCTCGACCTCGAAGCCGAGGGCCATTACGGCATCTACGGCTGCGCGGGCAGCGGCAAGACCATGCTGCTCAAGGCGATCCTGTGCAGTCTGGGCCGGTGGTACCGCCCGAAGGACATCTCCATCTACATCATCGACCTTGGCAGCTGGAGCCTGAAGACCATGGAGCAGATGCCCCATGTCGGCGGCGTGGTGCTGAGCAGCGAAGAGGAAAAGTTCGACAAGCTGGCCTACATCCTGCGGGAAGAGTTCGCCAAGCGGAAGAAGGCCTTCTCGAAGCACGGCATCAGCTCCCTCAAGGATTACCGCGAGAATGTCTCGGACGACATCCCCGCCGTGGTGCTGGCCATCGACAACATCCAGCCCATCTTTGAGCTCTGCCCCGCTTACGAGGAACTGCTGACCACCATTGCACAGGAAGGTGCCAGCTACGGCATCTACCTGATCTACACGGCCAGCACCCAGACGGGCATCCGCTACAAGATCACCCAGAATACCTCCGGTGCCATCGCCTTTGAGATGAACGACGATACGATGTACGGTCAGCTCGTGGGCGGCAGCCGGGCTTCGCACCGGCTGGTGGCCGGAGCCAAGGGCCGCGCCCTCATCAAGAAGACCGGCGGCCCGGTGGTGTTCCAGACCGCGCTTTACGTGCCCGGCGAGAACGAAAAGGAGCGGGTCGCCGCCCTGAAGGAATCGCTGGAGTGGATGGATCGGAGCTGGCACGGTGCCCGCCCGGAGCCTATCCCGGTGATGCCGGAATCGGTGAGCGTGGACGAGACCAGCAGCCTCTACCAGCAGCGGGATCAACTGCCCATCGGCAACAGCACCAAGAGCTTTGCCCCCGTCAGCTTGGACCTTGCGGCCAGCGGCACCGTGCTGCTGACCGGCCCCTCCGGCTGCGGCAAGAGCCGGATGCTGCAGACCGTTGCCAAACTGCTGACCAGCCGGGAGGACAACGAGCTGATCATTCTGGACAGCAGCCGCAGGGGCCTTGCGGAACTGGAACCGCTGGGCCGTTATGTGGACACCCAAGACGCCGAGCTGCTGAGCCGCACGATGCGGAAGTTCATCGAAGAACTGGTCAGCCGCGAAGCGGAGTGCCGCGACGCCGCAACCGATGCGGAACGTCAGGCTCTGCTGACCCAGATGCCGCAGATCTGTGTTCTCATCGACGACCTGAAGGAGATGACCGACTCGGAGGATGAGGCCATGCTCCGGCAACTGCTCAACGGCATCAAGTTCGCGAAAAAACTGGGGGCCGTCATCCTTGCGGCGGAACGCACTGAGGACGCCAACGCGGGCTCGGCCATGGACCCCATCGTGAGCAAGATGACGGCTTCACCCAATGTGCTGCTGCTGGGCGGCACGGTGCAGTCGGTCACCTTCCACATCTGCGGCGACCTTGGCCCGGAGGAGAAGATCCAATCGCTCGACGAGGGCTACGGCTACCTGCTGGGGCCGGAGCAGACCGAAAAAATTAAACTGGTCGAAGCGTGAGGTGAGCACAGATGAATCATTTGATCGTGACCGTGGGCGACAGCTTTTCGGGCCGGAAGTTCGACCTTGAAGTGCCGAAGGACGTGGAAAGCGAAAAGCTGCTGGACGACATTCTGGAAACGTTGCGCGGCTATGCGCCGGAACTGCAGTGGCGGATCTCGGAGGTCGCCTTGTGGGACCGCCGCCTTGGCCGGATGCTGAAACCCGGCGAAACGCTGGAAGAAGCGGGCGTCTGGAACGGCGATACCCTGTACTTGGCCCAGAAATAACCTTGTTTCATCCTCTTTTTGGGGTTGAAAATACAATCCACCTTTATAAAAAAGAAAGAAGGAATCTATTATGGCAATTCGCGTGGATGCGGACACTCTTCACAGCAAGGCAAATGAGCTGCGTACTCTGCTGAGCAACCACAACGACAACGTGGGCAGAATGCGTACTCTGGTCAACAACCTGAGCGGCGAGTTCACCGGTGCTGCTGCAACTGCTTACATCGAGAAGTTCAACGGCATGGAGTCTACCTTCACTCAGTTCGCTGAGATGATCGAGAGCTTTGCCACCAATCTGGACACCGTTGCCAACAGCTTCACCGAGCAGGACAACTCTCTGGCCGGCAGCCTGAAGGGCTAACCCGCGGGGTGCTTGTTCCGCTCAAAGCTAATTTGAGGAACAAGCGCCTCTCCGTGCACCCGACGCCGATGCGGGGGCAGGGACAGGCGCTTGTACGCAAAGCGAGGAGGAATGAACATGGAATTGACGCTCAGAATGCAGGAAATTTATTTTCTGGGCAAACGGCTGAACGGCGATCATCTGAATTACAGCTACATTGCGGCCATGCCGGAGATCAGCCAGCGCCGCGCCGTGATCGAGCAGGAATGCGAAGAGGCGCTGGAAAAGTGCGGCGCGGTGGAAGAAAACCTGCTGGGCGAGCTTACGGTCCGCCCGGAGGCTGCGGCCTTTCTGCACCCGCTCTTTTTCGGGGACTACGAGTCCGAGCTGATGCTGGAAAATACTTCGACCCATGATAACATCCACTGGATGTTCCACCGGGAAATGACCGAGGACGGCCCCCGCTGGCTGGCAGCGGAGTGGAACGGCGAGACCGTCCGCTTCACCTCCGACATGGAGCGGGTCGAGGCAAAGCTGCAGCCGCTTCTGCGGCCGGGCAGCGGCGCGGGCACCGAGCTGAGCGATGCGGAGATCACCGACCAGATCTCGGAGGTGCTGCTGCTGAAGAATCTGGACGCGGACGGCGAGCCGCTGGTGATCCTGTACATGATGGTGAACGGCTGCTGGTACGAGCAGACCGAAAATGAGAAAAACCGCCCCGTGCCGCCGGAGGAATTCCGGCAGGAGGCGTGGAATCTGCTGCAAGGAGGGGAAAACGGATGGCATACCGTGATATGAATGGTAAAGTCATGATCGACGAAGCTGCCGCGCAGGCCGATATCCGGAAGGAGCGTCAGGCGGAGCAGATCTTGCGCCGGGCGGCGAATGCGCTGCAGGCGGTGCAGAACGAGTCCAACAGTTTTCAGGGGGAGACGGCTGCGGCCATCGGCGAACGGGCTGAGCAGCTCCGCCGCCAGATCCTGAATCTTATCAGCGACCTCGAAGATACCCAGAACTATACCCAGCGCGTCGTCCGCCGCTACTGGCTGCTGGACCAGAAATGGAAGCAGATCTTCGAGAGTTCGCGGTAAGAAAAGGGAGAGTGTGAGATGGCAAAGATCAAAGTCAATGTGGACACCCTGCGGGACAATGCCAATCAGGTGACCCGGCAGATTCAGGCACTGGAATCCCTGAACAGCCGGTTGGATCAGCTGCTGAACCAGATCGAGGGAAGCTGGACCGGCAACGCCAGCGAGCAGTATCTGGCGACCATGCGCCAGCACAAACAGAAGACACAGGCCATGGTCAAGGTGCTGGAGACCTTCCGGGACTACATGCAGCGGGCGGCGGCGCGGTTCGAAGGCGTCGATCACGACGGTGCGACCCGCATCCGCAACAGTTAATGGGGTGAAGAAATGATCAATTTGGATACCGAACAACTGAAAAGCCTTTTGGCCCAGTTGGAAAGCGCGAACAACCAGATCGACGAAGCCATGGCGTGCCTTCAGCGGGTAACCACCCACAGCAGCTGGGGCTGCGCCGAGCGCAACACGATCAACGAGCACATCCTTGAAAACCGCCAGCAGATGCAGCGGGTCCAGCAGGAGAGCGAAAGCTTCCTGACCGCCACCCGCGCCGTGGCCGACGATTTCTGCACCACGGAGAACGATATCTCCAACTGGTTCGCTTCGGTGGACGAGGCTATTGCACGGGTCAACGGCATCCGGGTGGGCAGTATCGCGTCCATTGCGGCGGCTGCAAAAAAAGCGTTCGAAAATATCAAATGGAAAACGACCTGCCCCCATATGGATCCGCGCACAGGTGTGATCGGGAAGATCGTTTCGTCGAGGGTGTCGGTGAGCCATATGAGTCAGACCAAGCTCAGCGACATGGACCTGTAACCGAATGGAGTGAGGATAGAGAATGAAACAAATTCAGATCACGCCCGCTGAGCTGCGGACTCAGGCGGCGGAGTTGAACTCGCTCCGGGCGGAGTACGAGAGCCTGTTCTCCAACCTGAACAGCGTGCTGAACCGGACGAACGATGCGTGGAGCGAGAACCTCTCCCACAACTTCGTGGGCAAGATCAGCTCCACCCAGAAAAGCTGCTCCAGCATCCTCGAAGCGCTCCAGTGGGGTTCTACCGCCGCCACCAAGAGCGCCGAGAGCTTCGAGACCATCGATAATACGCTGGCCAATGGGTTGAATGGGAATGCGGAAGGAACGACCGGCACGAGCGGCGGAACGACTACAGAGGTCGGTACCAAAAAAGGCAGCTTCAAAGATGTATGGAATCAGATTTGGGGTGACGGCCTGACTGGTGCTGTGGTCGGTGGAGCCGGGGTAGCCGCCGGAAAACTTTTGGGAATCAATACCAGCGGCACAGCAAAAGGTGACCTAATCGGCGGCAGTGTAAAGGGTAAAACATCTGCAAAATGGGACACTAAAAAAGGAGAAATAAGCGCTACTGGACAAGTGGATGCCAATGGTCATCTCGCTGAGGGTGAACTGAGTGGAAATATCGGCTATTTGAACGGAAGCGTAAAAGCTGGGATCGGCGTCGCGGCAGTGTCGGGTTCTGTCGGTGCAACGCTGTTCAAAAACGGAAAGTTTGCACCAAAGGCACAGGCAAAGGCCGAGGCTTCTGTAAGTGGTGTCAGCGGCGAAGCAAAGGTCTCGGTTGGCACAGATGAAAACAATGTTCATGGAAAAGCCAGCGGTGATATCGGAAAAGCAAAAGCTGAAGCCAGCGTGGGAGTCGGCATGGTCTCCACCAAAAATGCGGATGGAGAAGAAAAGACCGCGTTTGGCGTGGAGGCAAAAGCGGGCGCGGAAGCCTACGTTGCAACCGGCAAGCTTTCGGGCGGATTCACGATCTGCGGCATTAAAGTTGACGCATCGGTGGAAGGAAAGGCTGGCGGTGCAGGAGCAACTGCTGGTGGCTCTGTTACAACGAACGGCGTTTCCGGTTCAATCGGCCTCGGCATTGGCATTGGCGGAGGTGTCTCGATCAGCGTCGACTGGTCGAAGTTCTCGCTGTTTGGAAAAAAGAAAAAATAAGGTTGCGAAGAGCAGCTTAACGCTTTATAATTCAATTTTAGGAGGATATGATTATGTATAAGGATTTACTGCCTATCGGTTCGGTGGTTCTGCTCAAGGGCGGCAATAAGCGCGTGATGATCTGCGGCCGCATCCAGACGAGAGCGGGCGAAGAAAAAATCTATGATTACTCTGCCTGCTATTTCCCGGAGGGAATCGTGGACCCGACCAATATGTTCTTCTTTGACCGCGACGCCATTGATGTGATCTTCTTCATCGGCTGCCAAGACGAGGAGGAGCTGCGTTTCCGCCATGAGGTGCTGGATACGCTGGGTGAGCTTGAAGTGCGCGACGGTCAGATCGTGCAAAAGGGTTAAGAAAATGCAGGGTGAGATCATTCAAACCGTATCCAATCTTTCCGCAAGCTATAAAATTGTGGAGAGTGAAAGAGAAGTCGGACAGGCGACCTTGACGAATAACTTTGTTCGCGGCGGAACTTTTGAGTTCACCGTATACGGGAAAACATTCTCCATGGGGTATGAGCCTAAAGCACAGATCGAAAGCTGGTTCCGTAAAAAAACGGAAAAAGAGGATGTTCCCTATATTCTGTACTCTCATGATGAGCCGTGCGGAAAAATTGCGATCCGTACCTCGGAGGGAAGCGTTTTTACACGCTACCAGTACTACGGAATGGAGTGGAACGCGCACCAGTATTCTATGTATGAGGTGGGCCTCGGAAAAGAGGGCATCAAGTACCCGATCTATGATGGGAATACGCAGATCGCATTGATTGAAAAAGATACTACGGTGTACAATAATCTGGATGTTTATCGTGTAACGGCAACATCGGAACAGAGCTTTTTGGTCACGACGATCTTTGGCCTGTACCTTGATGCAAGCTCCTATGCGCATCGTGGAGAGATCGTAAAAAAATCTGTTGAAAAAACGTATTATTTGACGACCAACAAAAAGCTCAAAGCAAAATATGATCCGGACTTTAAGGAAAAAAGCAAGATGCTTTGATGCGGGGAGCTAAAAATGCAGTATCAATTATCCGCCGCGTGCCTGTGCAATATGGGCCGGGTGCGCGGCAACAACGAGGACAATTTTTATTTTGACGGCCGGACGATGCCGCTGGACCACACCAGCCTCGACAAGCCCCTTTTGCAGGACGTTTCCACCAGCCCCTTTGCGGCCTTTGGCGTGTTCGACGGTATGGGTGGCGAGGAAAACGGCGAAGTGGCGTCCTTTGTGGCGGCAGAGACCTTCAAGGATAAGTGCCGCTGGCTGCGGGAGTATGTGGCCCCGCCGCAGCAGTTTCTGGCCGAGGCGTCCGCTGCAATGAACGACGCCGTTGCCGCCGAGGCGCGGAAGGTCCCCGGCCGGGTGGGCACCACGGGCGTGATGCTCTGCTTCAGCGAGGACGAGGTGTACTGCGGCAATGTGGGTGACAGCCGGGCCTACCGGTTCCACAGGAGCGCGCTGTTCCAGCTTTCCACCGACCACAACGACGCCAAGTTCCTGCGGGATCACGGCGTTGTGGGGCGCAAGCCGCGGCTGACCCAGTATATCGGGCTGGACCCGGAAGAAATGATGATCGAACCCTCCTATGCAAAGGAAAAATTGCAGCAGGGCGACCGGTATCTGCTGTGCAGCGACGGCCTGACCGATATGCTGGACAACCTCACCCTCTGCAGCATCCTCAAAAACAGCGCCACCGTCCAGCAGGGCGTGGAAGCGCTGATGGATGCGGCACTGGAACGCGGCGGCCGGGATAACATCACGATCATTCTGGTTGAAGTCGAGGAGGTGCGGGCATAACCATGGCAGAATTGAATACATTGCCGGGCTGGAAATGCGTCCGGCAGATCGGCGCGGGCAGCTTCGGCAAGGTGTATGAGATCCAGCACATTGAATACGGCAAGGTGTATAAGGCGGCGCTGAAGGTCGTGCGCATCCCGCAGGACCCCTCCGACCTGAAGCGGGCCTACAGCGAGGGCATGGACCGGGAAGGGGCGACCACCTACTTCCGCAGCTTCGTGGAGAACCTGACCGACGAATTCGCCATCATGGACGAGATCAAGGGCTTCACGAACATCGTCTCCTACGAAGATCACATGGTCATCGAGCACCCGGACGAGATCGCGTGGGATATCCTGATCCGAATGGAGCTGCTGACCTCCCTGCCCGACTACTGCACCACCCACACCATGAGCGAAAAGCAGGTCATCCAGCTGGGCATGGATATCTGCAACGCGCTGGAGATCTGCGAGGAAAAGAAGATCATCCACCGCGATATCAAGCCGGATAACATCTTCGTGAACGACCGCGGCGACTTCAAGCTGGGCGATTTCGGCATTGCCCGCACCGTGGAAAAAACCATGTCCGGCATGTCCAAGAAGGGTACCTACGATTACATGGCCCCGGAGGTCTACCTCTGCCGGCCCTACGGCCAGACCGTTGACCTGTACTCGCTGGGCACTATGCTCTACCGCTTCCTGAACAAGAACCGTCTGCCGTTCCTGCCCTTCGGCAACCTGCGGCCGGACGACCGCACCAACGCGCTGGAACAGCGGATGAGCGGGGCCATGCCCCAGCCGCCGATGAACGGCAGTGAGCAGCTCAAGGCCGTGGTCATGAAGTCCATCGCCTTTGACGCCAAGGAGCGCTACCAGACCGCCGCCGAGTTCCGTCAGGCATTGAAGGACTGCATCCCCTTCATCGTGTACGAGGGGGTGGAGGACGCAAAGCCCATCGACCCCGACGATCCGGATGCCGGTTCGCTGTCCCTGCGTCCGGGTGACTACACCACGCCGCCCGTGCACACACTGCCCCATTATGAAGAGGACAGCGGCACCCAAGGCGGCGACACCGCGCCCGGCGGTACCATCTGGGGCGGCACCGACAACGGCCCCCAAGGCGGGGGAGCGCAGGACACCGGCACGCAGGGCGAAGCTTACCCAGAAGGCAAGACCGTCTATGGCGATAAGGAGACCCTGCTCGTCAACAAGAAAAAGCACCTGCCCAAGCAGTATATCGCCATCGCGGCGGTGGTGGCGGCTGCGGCCATCGGCGGCGGCGTAATGCTTTCCCGCCCGAAGCCCGCGCCCGCCCCGGTCTCCTCGGTGAGCGCAGCGGCCAAGACCCTGACTTACGCGGTCAAGGGCAAGGGCGGCACGCTGAAGACCAGCGAGGAGAGCGGCGCGGATTCCATCAAGTTTGAGGATGACGACGAGCTGCTTCAAGTCACGGCCGTTCCGGATAAGGGCTACAAGTTTGACCGCTGGAGCGACGGCTACACCCGCGCCGAGCGCACCGACAAGCCCGGCGAAAAGACCGGCACCCTGTACGCGATTTTCGTCGAGGACAGCGCGTCCGAAGAAGTGACGTATACCCTGTTCTACCATGTCAGCGGTGAAGGCGGCGTGTTGGTGGTGGATGATGGCAGTCGGAAGAGCGGCATTTCTTATACCGTTTCGGAAAACGATGACCCCATTACCATAAAAGCCGATGCAGATCATGGCTACCACTTCGTCGAGTGGAGCGACGGCGTGACCGATGCGACCCGCACAGACAATGACGGAGAATCCATGCACGATGTGGATGTTTCGGCTATTTTCGAGAAAGATGCCGACTCGGATTCGACGCCGAGTTCGAAACCGAAAAAGGTCGATCCGACGCCGTCTCCCTCTCCGTCGCCGTCCCCGTCCCCGTCTCCCGCTCCGTCTCCGCAACCCACCCCGGCTCCCACCCCGGCTCCGGTCGCGGAAAACTGGAGCATGTCGGCTGCGTCCGTGGGCGGCGGCTCGGTGAGCATTACGATCAACAGCAGTTCGGCAGTGGCCGTCAAGGCAGTGCTGGTCTACAAGGCCAACACGTCCTTGCAGTATTCGGCGGGTACCATCGGCAACTGGGCGTCCGGCACTTATACGTGGACGGCCAGCCGCCAAGGGCCTCCGGGTGACTACACCATCCGCTTTTATAGCGCCAGCGGTCAGCAGATGGCCTCTGTAGACGTTACGCTGTAAGGGAGGTGCGGCGGCCGAACGGACTTTTTTGAGGATTGTTTTACAAAAAAGAAAGGAAGAATCAACGATGAAACTGAAAAATGTACTGAAATACGGCGTTGCTGCGGCAGCGCTCAGCATGGTGATCCTGTGCGCCCCGGCGGCTTATGCGGAGGGCCCGGAGGCGGAGGCTACCCCGGCTGACCCCGCTGTGGCTGCGGAAACTGTGGAGGACGAGAACGCCCTCTTTACCGGAATGCACCTGAGCCAGAGCTCCATGACCCTGACCGTGCGCAGCAACAATCAGAACCCGTCCTCTTCCCTGAGCGTGCGCCGCACCGATGAGGAGTATTCCAGCGTGCGCTGGACCAGCTCCAACGGCTCGGTGGCCTCGGTGGACAGCTATGGCACCGTGACCGCACGCGGCGTGGGCTACGCCACCATCACCGCCACCACCAACAAGGGCGAGTCCGCTACCTGCCGCGTGACCGTGGAGCGCGCCACCGCAGAGCTGGACCACTCCTACCTGTGCCTGAATATCACCTACGATAATGCACACCCCACCAGCCAGCTGAACCTGCAGGATTCCTACTACGGTTCCAGCTATGAGCGCTGGAGCAGCAGCAACACCAATGTCGTCACCGTTTCCGACGGCGGCATGGTCACTGCACAGGGCGTGGGCACCGCTACCGTTACCGCCCGCACCTCCAACGGCGAGTCCGCAAGCTGCCGCGTCACCGTCAGCAACAGCGTGGGCGATGTCTCTGTGAGCCAGACCGTTCTGCTGATGCCGGACGTCGGTTCCGTCCAGCAGTTGAGCGCGACCATCGCCGCCGCAGGTGGTGAGGGCATGGCCCGCACTTGGGTCAGCATGAACCCCGCCGTCGCCACCGTCAGCGAGTCCGGCTACGTCACCGCTGTGGGCAATGGCGAGACCAAAATCATCGTTTCCTCCCCCGACGGCAAGTACGCCGAGTGCACCTGCTACGTCGGCGATGCAGCCCGCCAGTACCAGTCTCAGCAGCAGATGCAGGCTGCGCTGGGCGTTGTGGTCCTCGTGGTCGTCGCAGGTGTTATCATCCTCGTGATGATGGGCGGCGCAGCCTAAACGGCGGCTTCCCGGTCTCCAGATCGTAAAAGCAAAGGGACTGTTGCAAAACTCCTTCCGGCATCGCTTACGCGATGCCGGAGAGAGCTGTTTGCAGCGGTCCCTTTTTTGCGTGGTCCAGAGAGAAAAAATTACGGTTTGTTCGATGCGAAAAGCCCGGCGGCAAGGCCGCTGGCGAGGATCGCGGCACCCAGCGCCGCAAGGCCCGCCCCGGCCTGACCGAAGGCGTCTCCCAGCGCACCCACGAGGGGGCTGGCGGGGATCATGAGCAGACTGTAGGCCATGCTGTCCACGCTGATGAGGGTGGCTCGCTGGTCGCTGGGAATGGCGTCGTTCAGCTTCTGTCTTTCATGCAAAAGGTACACTTCCAGTGCGCCCTGCACCAGCATCATGCCGAACAGACCGCCCCACGCGGGGGCAAGGCCCACCAGCAGCGTGCCGACGCCGCAGAGCAGGGCGCAGACGGAGTAAAACCGCCGCATGGAGCGGAACCGGACCCGGCGGCCCACTTCAGCGCCCAGCACACAGGCAGCACCGCCCAGCAGCAGGGGAAGAAAGAGGAGCTCTGTGGGCCAGCCCAGCTCAATGAGCCGCTGCTGCAAGAACATTTTGGTCAGGTAGCTGGGCACCGAGACGACGGCGCTGGAAACGATGAGCTTGGCCGCCAGCGGCGTGGTGCGCAGGATGCTCAGGCTGTTGCGCGCCAGTTTGGTGAACTGGCCGGGCAGCGCGCGGAGGGTCTGCCTTCCCCGGCTGGCCTGTGCCTTGGTGACGATGGGCTCCTCCATCAGCGCAAGGGCGGCGGTGGAAACGCCCTCGAACGCAGCGCTCAGCAGGTAAAAGCCCGCAAAGCCGAGGAAGCGCTTCAAAAGGCTGGCCAGCGAACCTATGGCGTTGGCCAGCATGGAAATCTGGGAACTGTTGGCGGAGACTTGGATGTACTCGTCCTCGCGGCCCTCGGTCTTCAGGCTGTCGTAGACAAGGGCTGTGAAGGTGCCGGAAAACATGGTCATAGCCAGCGCGTTCAGCCCCATGGCAAGGCAGATGGTGAACAGGTTCGGCGCAAAAGCCATCAACAGATTGCAGGTCACGGTCAAGACTCCGCCGGACAGAAGGGTCTTCCGGCGGCCTAGCAGGTCTGCCGCCATGCCGCTGGGCACTTCGCAGAAGAGGCTGACGATGTGGTACACGCTTTCGGCTAGGCCGATCTCCCATAGCGAAAAGCCCCGCGCCGCCAAAAGCGCCACCCATACGGCGTCGGTGATGCGCAGACCGGAGAAAAAGTCGGAGGTGTAAATGCAGCGAAGCTGCTGTTTCAAGTTGAGATTCTGATTCATGGGGAGCACCCTTTCTATTACAATGGATAGGACTGTGTGCCCATTTTCAGGCAAAATAAAAACGCCCCATAGCAAAGCTACGCGGCGCAAATCATCATGCTCCACGCATTACAAAAAAGATCCCTCGGAAGCTCTCCCTCTGGGAGAACTGTCTGCGGAGCAGACTGAGAGGGCCTCGTCGGCCTAAAAATGGGCGCACTTCGAGCCGGAAAAGCTTAAGGGTTTCCTTTTTTGAAGAAAACACAGCCGTTCCAACGCATCTTGGTGCACCCTCCTTTCTGTAAAGCGTTGCGTTCAGTATATCACACTCCGGCACAAAACACAAGCAAAACCGGGGAAAAGTTACAAAATCGCTGAATAGTTAAAATAAATGCGAAAGAAATCGAAAGGTTTCTTCCGCATTATTTTTTTGCGCAAAAATCGGGAAAGGGGGCCGAAAAGCATGGGCGGAAGACGTTTGACGCTGGAAGACCGGAAGAAAATTGAAGATCGTTGGCTTGCCGGTGACAGCATTGCCGACATCGCGGCGTGTGTGGGCGCTCATTGTTCGACGATTTATCTTGAGATGAAGCGCGGCGACACAGGGAAGATGGACCGCAACGGTCGCGGAGGTTATAGTGCAGAGCTGGCACAGAAAGCAATCTTCACCCGGCGGCATCATTAAAAATAGCGGAGGTGAAGAAAATGGGAGTGACAGCGGTGGCAATCGTGGTTGTATGCGCCGCACTCTATACGGTGTTTGAACTCATCGAACGCCGAAAGCAGCGTAACTTTGAAGAGCAGCTGCGCCAGTACATTAAAGAGCACAAAGGAGATTGGGACAATGCCGATGAAAACTTGCATTGACTGTGGCATGGTCTTCCCGGCGGAAAACTCTAGCGCGAAACGCTGCTGTCTCTGCGTTGCAAAACATAGAGCAAAGGAAGCGTCGGTAAAGGTGTATCCGAAACCGGTAGTCGATGCCCTGACCAGAGATGTTCGGCTGGCGGATGCCGCCGGCAAGTCCTATGGAGTTTGGCGAAAGGATCAGATGCTTGCCGAACAAAAGGCGCGGGAAGAACTGGAAGCGGCGCTGGCCCGGAATGAGAAGCACCGCAAAAAGAAAGAGAGGCAGAGCGAATGAATATCGGGAAGTGTAGTGGCTGCGGTCGGCCTATTATCTGGATCGTCACCACGAACGGAAAGAAAATGCCTTGCAATCCCGGTGCGCACACGGCGTTTAAGGGGCCGACCGGCAACAAGGATAAAATCGTGACCGGAACGGGCATGGTTGTTTCCTGCGACTTGAGCCAGAGCGGCGGTGTTCTTGCTGGCGTTGGGTATATTCCGCATTGGGCAACCTGTCCGGAAGTGAGTAAGTTCAAGAAAGGAAAATAACATGAAAAGCGAGAAAAGCGTGGAAATCGTTGCAGGAATTTTGACTGCGGTGATAAGTGGCCTTATGACGTGGGCGGTCTTTTCCGGTGTATCTTGTGTAATCTGCTGGCTGGTAGGCTGGAAATTTAGTTTGAGAATTTCAACGGCGGTTTGGATGGGATGTTGCCTTGTCCGGTGGATGCTGAACGGCTGACCGGAAAAAGGTCTGGGTGAACCACAGCACACCCACCGTGCGACCGGAAACGTGGGGACGCAGATGGTCGCCCCGGTCATCCGACAGCCGGGGGTCCTACCTACTGAGGACTGAAAGAATACATAGGGCGGCCCGCATGGGCAGAGGGCGATGTCCTGTCAACATCGCCTTTTCTATGGAGTATGCAGGCGCATCCGGGGGAGTAGCCCCGGAACTGGTTCGATTCCAGAGTGCTCCACCAGATCGAATATTCACCCGAAAGTAGAAAGGATGCTCGAAATGACCAAAGAAGAAGCGATCAAGATGTTCCTTGATGATGGAGCGGCTGAACTGTCCGTAAAAGCTGAACAGGGGGGGCGCGTCACGGCGGAACTTCGCGGAGAAGTTCATAAACTGGGCTGGATGGTAGCGAAAGCAGCCAACGGGATTTTCTCCGAAATCGAAGATGCGCGTATCGTGGAAGCACTGGACCTTGCGATTACGAAGACCATTCACGAGATGGCGGCGCACCGCATCGCGCAGATCAAGAAAACGGACACGCCTTTTGACCTGACTGTGGAGATGAGTGCTGTTCCGTTCAACGTGAACGACATCATTAAAACGATTCTCGGAAAGTAAGGAGAAGCAGTATGGTAAAAGCGGTAATCCATGTGGAACTCACGGAAGAGAACGGGAAGCAAACCGTCAGCGTCAAGGCTGATGGCAACGGGCTGGACCTGCTGGACATGACGGCTCAGATCGCGGCAGACATTATTGCGATGGGCGCGGATGACAAAGACCTCATTGAACGCAGGAAGCAATATTTCTTCTTGGCTACGGAGAACGACCTGAAAAATGAAAGCAATCTTGGTGACAGACCCGGACTGGTCGAGCCGGACAACAAGTGATTGGAGCGACTGTGCTGACCGGAATATCTGGGATGACCTGTATGACATGATGTCTGCGATTCAAGAAAAGTGGAAAACACTTGAAGAGATGCTAAAAGAAATCGCGGAAATTACAGACTGTTCCAAAATCGAAAGTCTTGCCAGACTTTGGGAAGCGGAAGAAGTAAAGGAAGCAACGAAAAAATTCTTTGAGGAACATCCACTGCTTCTTCGCCGTTGCCGCAGATCGCGAGAAGTTCGGTGCAGGGTGCGGTTGAACACAACACCACTTGGTACAGCAACCTACTTATACAAAGCAAAAGAAATGAAGAACCTCGCAAGAAGCACTAAGACCAATACCGCCCGCAAGGGCAGTATAAAGAGTGAACAGTGCAAACACACGTTCGAGATAACCAAAGCGCACTGTGCGCCGTGCGCTGGTTATAACGTGAACTGCAAGGACTACGAAAAACGAAATGCTGCTGATACAAAATTGTAGTTCTTGAAGAAGCCGCCCGGTAGAAAATCGGCGGACAAGCGTTGTCTTGTGTTGTAACCGGGCGGTTTTATATGGCGCGGGGCGGATGAACTACTGGTAACGGTCCGCCCGCCGGAAGCGGGGTCAAACCCCGTCCGCGCCGCTTGTTGCATGGGCATCATGGAAGCTGGTGCGGTTTTGCGTATATTTTACGCACCAACAGGGCGAAAGAGTGCCGTATGGCAGCGCTCCTCCTAACGCCGCAAGCCGGTGGAAAACCGTGCTGCTCCTAGCCAAGTCGCACCCAACATGACGGCAACGGAAGCCGAAAGGGTGCGCCGCCGCGTGAGCGAAGAAACGCCTTGTCCAACTCGCCCAAGACAAAGGCGAGAGGTCTGGTTTGGTAGACTGGACCGCCCGCCGCGTTACTCTCTGACGCGGCGGCTTTATATGCGGGTGCATAAGGCTGTTGCCTGTCTATGATTCCCCATCAACAGGCAAGCCGGTTCGATACCGGCCACCCGTGCAAGAAAATAAAAAGGAGACGGAAAAATGATTGCTCCGGTGCCAGAAGAATTTCAGGAAAGAAATGACATTGCCTTCATCGTCACCGCAGCAAAATACGCTCCCGTTGAATGCACATGGGGCTTTATAAGGGCACACCATGCGGAGCTTTCGAATGACTGTTTAGAGTCACTTGCAGGAATATTTAACGGAAAGGCTGAAATGCCAGATGCAAAATATTACCCGCTGGCGGAGCAGGGTTCTTGGAAGTACGAAGAAACTCTGCGTCTTATAGAAGAAAAGAAAAACTGGCTCTTCATGGCAAAGAACATAAGGGAACTCTTGGAAAAAAGACGAAAGGCTGGGAAATAAATGTGATTCACCTTGGAGATATTACGAAAATCCGCGGCGACCAGATAGAACCGGTGAATTGCATCACGTTCGGAAGCCCTTGCCAAGACCTTTCCATTGCTGGCCGCAGAGCTGGTCTTGCAGGTGAACGGTCGGGACTTTTCATGGAAGCGATTCGGATCATAAAAGAAATGAGGGCAAAAACGAATGGAATGTATCCAACTTTCGCTATTTGGGAGAATGTCCCCGGAGCTTTCAGCTCTAACAGCGGAGAAGATTTCCGCGCAGTGCTGGAAGAACTTGCCCGCGTGGAACAACCAGACGCTTCAATTCCTCGACTTGCGGGGGGGGGGGGGGGGGCAGCGTTGGAAACGAGCAGGGACAATCATCGGAGACGGATGGAGTTTGGCTTGGCGACAGATTGATGCTCAATATTGGGGAGTCCCCCAGCGCCGCAAAAGAATCGCTCTTGTCGTGGATTTTGCAGGTGGACGCGCCGGAGAAATATTATTTGAGCGCGAGAGCCTGCCGGGGAATCCTGACCAGAGCATCCCGACGTGGAAAGAAGCTGCCGGAACTGCTGGAAACTGCGTTGCTGGAAATGATCGAGTGGTGGGAGAACGAAGTTTCTGCATCAGCGGAAACACCGTTGACCGAACCACAAACCAAAATGGAACAGGCGTGAAAGAAAATGCTGCTTTTACGGTGAATACGGTTGACCGTCATGCGGTGGCCTACACGTTGAAAATCCGTTCGGGGTGCGCCGGAGGCGGAAAGGGCGCATTGGTGCAGACAGAAAAAGTCGGGACGCTATCGACACTCCAAGATCAGACTCTTTTTCAACCGGTCGTTTTTGACGCACGGGGCAACGGAGATGGGAAGATAGCTCCGACCATTACCGGGGACCATGAAAGCAGAATCACGGATTACACCGCCGTTGCAGTTGATTTGTATAACGGCGCTGTGACTGGCGACAAAACTGCATCCATTACTTGCAGGAGCATCGGGTCACATTCTGGGCCGCAGGTGGCGGAGAGAAAAAATTTTGCAGAAAAGAATTGTATGACTCCGTGGGATTCGCAAGGACGAAGAGTTTATAACGAAAACGGAATTTTTCCATCTCTTCAGGCACGGGAAAAAGCGGGAGGAAATCAGCAAACAGTACTAATAGCATCAAGAGAAAGTGCTGTGCGCTGGATCGTGCGCAGACTGACACCGACAGAGTGCGAACGTCTGCAAGGATACCCGGATGGATGGACGGACATCGGAGAATGGACAGACACCAAAGGGAAAAGGCATAAGCCAGCAGACACTCCGCGCTATAAGGCGCTGGGCAACAGCATTGCGCTTCCGCAATGGTTCTGGATCGCGCAGAAAATGAAACAATATCTTCCAGCAGGTGCAACGCTGGGCAGTCTGTTTGACGGCATCGGCGGTTTTCCTCTAGTGTGGGAGACTACATACGGGAAAGGGACTGCCCGGTGGGCATCGGAAATCGAAGAATTTCCTATTGCCGTGACAAAGAAATGGTTTGCAGATGAGGAACCGTTGAAATGAGAAAAAATGTACTACCAAAAGTATCGGTGACTTTGAGCTGCATTGCCCTTGGACTGGCGATTTTTAACGGAGCCGCCAAAGATACACGGATTCAGCAGCTCGAACAGGACCGGGATATTTACAAGAGCCGATTCCAGAATTGGTCGGAACGTGCAATGCAGGACGAAGAAACGATAGAACGTCTCCAAGAAGAAGTTCTGCCGGAGGGGATGACTGCTGAGTATGCGGGAGAATTTCTCTGCACGTCGTATTGCACGGAGAAATATCCGCATATCTGCGGAACTGGAACCGGAATTACAGCCAGCGGCGTTCCGGTAACGGCAGACCTGACGGTGGCGGCAGATCAAGGCGTGTTCCCGTTTGGAACGATTCTGTATATTGGGGGCATCGGCATTCGGGTGGTTCAAGACCGGGGCGCAGATATTCAAGGACGGCACCTTGACGTTGCAGTTGCCGGAACACATGAGGATGCACTGAACTGGGATGGTTATGGAGAACATCGGGTGTGGATTGTTAAAGAGGAAAACAAATGAGCACTTTTGATAAAATGCTGGAAGATATTCTTGCCCAATACCGGCGCATAGGGTTTCAGACACAAGTTTGGAGACAAAAAGAGAATGAGGAAGTATTTGTAACGCTGAAACTGGGACGGGTTAAAGCCAGTATGATAATTTCCATGAATGAACAGGAAAATTTTCACAGGCTATGTGATTCGCAGAGTCAAAAAGAATGGTTGGAAAGTATGACAAAGCAGCTTGAATGCAAGATTACAGAGTATTATGCAAGTAGCGTGGAGATACGCTATGCGAGGATGCAGGAGGATGGAGAATGAAATTGCCCGACAAGAAATATTCCGTGATCTACGCCGATCCACCGTGGAGCTACCACCAGCATGGAACTGGGCCGAAAAGTCGGGGGAATGCGGCACAGCACTATCACACGATGACGACAGAAGACATCTGCGCGCTACCCATTCGCCAGCTTGCGGGGGGGGGGCAAGGATGTGTGCTGTTCATGTGGGCGACATTTCCGCAAGTGGCCGATGCGCTCCGAGTTATGGAAGCGTGGGGCTTTACATACAAAACAGCGGCTTTCGTCTGGGTGAAGAAAAACCGGAAAAGCAACACTCCATTTTGGGGTATGGGCGCATATACCAGAGCAAACGCGGAAATCTGCTTACTTGGTGTGACACCGGATTTCAGACCGGCAGCGCAGATCAAGAGCCATGCAGTGCATCAAATTATCGAAGCACCAATTATGGCTCATAGCGTAAAGCCAGATGAAACCCGCCGCAGGATTGTTCAGCTACTTGGAGATGTTCCCAGAATAGAGCTGTTTGCTCGTCAATGTGTGCCCGGATGGGATGCTTGGGGCGACGAGATAACAGAGTGAATCTAGCAAAGAGCCGCCCGCGCGGCGGTTTCTTTTTATATGAGCATGGGGTAGGCCCCGCCCGGTTCAAGTCCGGAGATGCTAAACGAAAAATAAAGGAAAGCGGTGAAATAAAATGGAAGCTCAAATTGTAGAGACAATTATGATGTGGGTTGGTGCGGCGTATTTGATATGTGTCGCGGTGGCGCTGGTTATCCTTGTGTTCGGAATGGTAATCGGTGCTATTGCGGAAAGCGTGGAAAATCTTAGGAAGCAGTGGTGAATGATGGACAAATACGACGTGACGCTCTATGGCGTGGACTCCTACACCGAGTATCCAGTAGCACTTACTTACAGACTTGAAGCAGAAAGCGTGGGAATAGCAGTTGATCTTGCGCGACTGGCTGCAACCGGAAGCTATCCGGAGTTTACGGAAGACTATGGCCTTTATAAAGAAAGGATGGGAGAAAAATGAAACTTTCGGCGTTGGCAGCACTCATCAAAGACTGTGGCCACTGCTGCCAGATCACGGCGGCAAATGGGCGGCGATTCATCAGCACCGACTATGCTGTGTACAACATGGACGGATACCCCAAGGCGAAGAATAAGAATGAACTGGCCGCAATGCTGAGTATCCCGGAAAAGAAGATGGAGGACATCTACTTTGAAGAGAAAACAGCAGAAAACAATGTTGTCTACGGGGTTTCTCTGGCGGATGATCCGGACAACGAAGAACCGGTGGACAAGCTGGGCACTCGAATTGTTGTCAACGGAGAAGAACACATTGCTCTGCGGCATCCCACAGGGACAATCGGTTTTATTCGCACGGCACAGCTCAAGCCGGTGGAAAGTGAACTGACGAAAGAGTATGCAGCAATCTGCGTGAGATGGGGCGACTGGCGAGACGGTACGCCTGTCTATGCAATAAAAGACGGGATGTATCTGCGGGCAATCATTCTTCCGGCAAAGCTGGGCAGCGCAACAGCGGATGATTTGAACGAAATTCTTGCCAATATGCTGGAAAACCAGCAGAAAACAGCAGATAAGGAGTAAATCATGGATGTTGTGATGAATGATGTTCGGCTGCTGGTCAAAAAAAGAACTGGCAGCGGCGAACAAAAAGTTTCCGATGTTTGCCAGTGCCCACGAGGGCTGGGCGGTGATCCGGGAAGAGCTGCAAGAAGTGAAAGACGACCACTATATGCTGGAACAGTATCTCGAAAATCGTCTTTGGAATGAAGTTCGGTACAACAACGAAATTCCGAAAGAGAATTTGAAAGAAGCGCAGCATGGGGCTGTTCACATGGCGGTTGAAGCAATCCAGACGGCGGCGATGATCTGCAAACTGGAACGGAGCCAGAGGCGTTGGAAAAGAAAGGCTGGAAAATCGGCATGATTTTGGAAAAAGAAACCATCGAAAAGGCCGTCAACTGGTGGGCGGAAAAAGTGACTGCCAACCAGCCGCACAGTAATGGAGATAATAGTAATACGTCCATTGTGGTGTGCCTCTTCATAGACTCGATGGCGAAGAAAATATCCGAGGAACAAGTTGAAGTCTTCAAAAAAGAACTGGCAATGAGGATTGAGGAAGAAGCAAAGGCGTGGACAAAAATCTCCGTTGGGTGCGATTACTGGCCGTGCATAATGCTGGAACAGGCTGCCCTTGAAGCGGGCATTCCGGCTGCAAATTTCCCATTCAAGACGTGGATGTACATTTCAGAAAAAGACGGCATAGTGGTGCGCGACGGATACGGAGCGCCGCCTGTAAGAATTTGAGGTGACAGCATGAGCAAGAAAAAAGACACCCCGGCGGAAGTCGAAACTGTTACGGTAACGATGAGTCGCCCGGTGGCGGAAGCTGTGCAGGCTGCTTGCGAGATGTATTTACGCCTACACATGGGCCAGTTCAATGATCTGGCGGAAGACCTCTGTATGGCGAAGCACTATGCCGATATGGATGCGAAGCGATTCAAAAATGCAGAGGCCCAAAAAGAGGATTTTTACCGGGCGTTGGAAAATCGGAACATGATGCAGGATGATATGGATAGAGCCTATCAGATGTTTGCCTGTCACCCGCTCATCGAAGACGGTATGAGGGTTCCGTATCGCGCAGAAACGGTCTGGCTGGGCATCCGTCATGCGCTGGCGTGGCACGATAAGCCGGAGGGTGACTGGACAAATGTAAGGTTTGACCCGCCGCTCAATCGTTCCGACCAGCCGCAGCCGGTGGTGAAACTCTATGAAAAACAGGAGGAAAAGAAATGAGAAGAATTTTTATGGTGGGTGTATCTGCGGTGGCAAGCATTCTGCTGATGGCAGGATGCAACAAGCAGGTGATTGATCTGACCTACGAATATTCGCAGGCGCAAATCAAAATGCCGGATGGCACTGTCATTGAGGGAAAAGTGGACAGTTGGAATGATTACGAGGGCGACCAGTTACAGGTCAAAATTAACGGAACAACATATCTGGTCCATTCGTCAAACGTGATCCTCTGGCACTGAGCAAAAGCGGAGTCCGACGGAAAGGAGCATCCAGAGAATGAGGAAGAACGGTGCAATGTTCATCTGTAACCGATGCAGGAAACAGACGTTTGCAGAACGATTTGACGACGGAGTGTTTGACAAAGACGCTTTGCAGGGCTGGGCACTTGACCATAAAGACGTTTGGGGTGTTGGTGATTTGTGCCCGGAATGTTTCAAAAAATATCGTGATGTAATGGACGAGTTCTGGGAAAGGAAGAATTACTGTGGCTAAAGAAATCTGCGAAAGATGCGGTAAGGTCTTCGAAGCCGGCCCGAACTCCTACTACTGCAAAAAATGCAGGAGTGCAATTTTAAGCGCGGCGGCAAAGAAGAGAAATCTAAATGCGCTGGGATTGGCAGCCAGAAAGAAAAAGCAGCATGAAATCTGAAAATGTCTGTTGCACCTGCTACTGGCATTTTAGCTTTTCATGGGCGTGCTTTAATAGACTGTCCCCAAAGCACACAGAAATCACGGACCCGGAAGATGGCTGCCGATTCTGGCAGAAAAGGAGCGAGTATGACCACGAAACGTCTCAAAAAACTGCTGATGGCGATGGGGCTGTCCCGCAACCAAGTAAATAGGATGGTCAAGGAACAGCGCAGCGTCGGCTCCAAGAAAGCGAGAAACGCGCTTTACTACCATGTGTTCAAGCGGAACTTTAAGCTGTTCACATCTCCCTGCGACGGCGAAGTGCTGCCGTATCTCAACAGTTTTGTTTTGCAGTGACGGCAAAGTACCCCAATAACATGATGAGGTGAAAGTCCTCTCTTGGGGGCTTGTATACCCGTTATTTCTGTGACTGTGATGTTTTACAGAAAAGAAAATAACACAGGAAGTTGACCGAAACAGGATGGCGATGGAGATGCGCAGAAACTATATCAGAGAAAAGAAAATCCTCTGCGGTGACAGCTATATGGCTGTGTGTCTCTACGCCATCACTCCGCAGGAACGAAAAGCCAGAGGGAAAAAGCAGAAAGAATCCAGTACGGACCAGAAATCCAGAAATAAGATGTCCTCTCTGCGCAAAAAGCAGAGAAAGGCCATTGCGAATTTCGACAAGTACGGATTTTTCCTCACCGGAACATTTGAGGAAGCGTTCCTGCCGGACAACATTCTGGCCTGCAAGCGGGAAGTTGTAAACTACAAGCGCCGGGTGATTGTGGCAGTGTGTAAGCGCTTTGGCATAAGCCGGGATAAAATCCGCATGATGCTCTGGGCGGTACGCAAAGGCGAAGCTGGCCGGTTACATATGCACGGCTTTGTGGAATGCGTGGGCATGGGGCAGAGCGACCGCCGCGAGTTTCGCGAAATGCTGGAAGACCTTTGGCGGCGGCGCATCCCCGGCACAAACGAATATGAACCGCTCGGAACAATGAATGCGGACAGAATCGACATGAAGAAGCTGCTGGGCAATGACGGGACCACGCAGGGAAAGCATGGAACCATCGGCTACATCTACGGCCACAAAGAGCGCATCTGCGTGGAGAGTAAAAATCTGAAGTTGCCGGTGGAACAAGCACCGAATGACACCAAGTGGAGCAAAAAGCAGTTACGGACCGCTTGCGGCGATATGCAGAACGACGCTTACTGGTGGGGAACACATTTCCCCGGCTGGGCATTGGAAAAGTGCGTGGTCTATGATCCGGGAGAACTGCATCAATCCGACCAGCAGCGGGAAGACGGCTGGGAAGTCACAGAGCCGCAATGCTATGTGATTTTGAGCAGAAAGGGGCAATGATGAGCACCAGAATGGAACTGGAAGACCTGCCGCCGCGCTACCGGGCGCAGGCAGAAGCCCAGATTGCACGGCGCACAAGGGGAAAGTGCACCCCGGCGCAGCAGACGTTGGCGGATGCGGCAAAATCTGCCGGGAAAATCGGGAGAACTTTCGAGAGCCGGGGAGAGTACGAGTATTACATGTCCGTGGTGATACCGGGAATTGAATCGGGCAGGATCATCAAGGCAACGCCGCACGTTGCCTTTCCTCTGTTGCCGCAGAAGGAATATTGTGGGATTGTGCTGCCTGCTGCACGGTATACGGCGGACTATGTGCTGGTATATGCAGACGGCACGGTGGAAGTGGTGGAAATCAAGTCGAAATTCACCCGGCGGGCGCAGCGGGACTACATTTACCGCCGCAGACTGTTTATTGACCTGATCGCAGAGCCAAAAGGTTACAAGTTTACAGAAATCATCACGCCAGACAGCAAAAGCGAAATCAAAGAGTGGAAACGCCTTGCAGAACAGGTGGGAAGGAGCGAAAAGCTGTGACAGATGAAGAAAAGGCAAGGTTTGAGACAAACGCGGTGTTTCTTTGCCGTGAAATCAGCAAAGAAACCGGCCAGATCGCGGTCTGTGAGCTGGATGTGCCGGTAGATGGTCACATGATCTTCTGCCTGCGCATTCGCCAGCAGTTCAACCCGGAACTGCGGTATTTTGTGGTCGGAGAAAAATTCTACACGGCACACAAGCGAGAAATCATTGCCAGCTTGAAAAAGCGCCGGGTGCTGAAAGATAAAATTGAAATCATGGGGCCTATTGTCGAACTGGGCCGCTGAGAGGTGAGTAAACATGAGCAAATCACGAAGAAAACCATTCCCGGAGTATTTTAAGAAATCTCTGGGACTGCAAGTAAAGCAGAAACAGGCGGCCCGCCGGAAAATGGCGCTGGAAGCAAAGAAAGCCGCCGAAACAAAAAAACAGTAAGCAGAATGTCGCAGGAGGGCACAGCGGATGCGGGTTGATGAGGCAAGAACGATTTTGGAGTATGCAGCAGATATTCCGGCCAAGCTGCGCACCATTGCGGCAGAAAAAGCGGAGATCGAGGGAGAACTGAACTGTCTCCACGGTATTGAATACGGCGGGATGCCGCACGGCAGCGGCCACAGCGACACCACGGCGGACATTGCGGAGCGGGCGGATGCTCTGGGCTACCTTGACCGGCTGCGGATGCTGGAAGTACAGGAAACCATTTTACGCGGGGACCTTGCCCGGATCAAAGAACAAATCTGGACACTAAAGGATGTGTACACCACCGTCATATCGGAAATATGCCTTTGTGGCCACAGTTTTGAGGAAGCTGCCCCCAAAATCGGATACAGCGTATCCCACACGAAGCGGATAAAGTCGGAAGCGATTTTGCGGCTTGCGGAAGCTCTGGACGGCATGATGCAGGCGGACGAGATTCGCGCCCGCGCATATAACGCGCGTAAATAGAGCAACCAGCAAAATTCACCCGCCCCGGTAGGGGCAGGATGAAACGTGCAGGGGCTTGGTGCGGAAAATCGGCAGTCTCTATGATATAGAGACAAATTCGGACGGGAAAGATTACGCAACTGTGAAGCATTTCCGAAAAGTCTGAAAATGCCGTGGGGAAACAACTCGAATACCCGGAACGATGAAAAATGAGCAAAGAAATACCCGGCGGGCTGCGTGGCCTGCCGGGTATTGTTCTTTATATGTCGTTCTCGCTGTTTGGTGCATGGCGCTTGATGATGATTCTGGGGTTACCTGCATCGGTTGGTGTGCCCTCTTTGGCGATACGGTCAAGCAGACCGGTGGGAAAGCCTTGCTCATCCAGCGGGCCGGCATATCCGTCGTAGTCAACAACCGTTACGACCGGTGGCTGCGGCAGGGCTTTATAGTATTGCCCATCTTCATAGTTTGCATCGGTAACACGATCCCACCATACAATGTCGCCGTGCTGGGTCTGGGCGGCGCTCATCGCGTCTACGGCCTGCCGCTCGGTCAAACCGTCGAACGTCAGGCGGGAGCCGTCGGAAAATGCGCCAACAATGCGCCAAGGGGCGAAAAACTCCGTTTCACTCACAAAAACACCTCATTTCTGAACGCTTAATCGGGATTTTGATACAAATATGCGCATTTTGAGAACATAAGCACCGAAAAACGCATATTTAAGACAGCCACAGTATAACACAAGATGCCCCGGCGGGCTACCGGGGCAAGATGGCTTAGACCTGCTCGAAGTGCGAAATGATGCACCGGGACAGCGCAAAGGCAATGGCGGGAACATCATCGTCCGTTTCGCTGACGGCTTTGATCGCTTCGGCGATTCGGGCCAGATCATCCACTGTGATGCCGCCCGGTTTGCGGCTGGACGTGTCCGCGTCGGCCAGAATGCGGTCATATTCTTCACAATCGCAGCGGGTGCAGTAGTCGTTGGCAATGCAGGCGTAACGTGCGCCCTCAGCGTCAAGAATGCGGGTTTCCTTGAGTTTCATGTAAATACCTCCAAAGTGATGTGCATTTGCTCGTCCCGGTAGGGATTCGAGTTTTTAGGTTTGCCGGTCTGGGTATATAGATACCGGGGCTGGCGGCGGGTGTTGCCCTTGCGGGCTGGGATGGGGCTGCTTTACGGTGCAACCCCGTCAGAGCATCCGTTTTACTGCTGGCCGTCCAGAACCTCCATGACGCGGTGAGCGGCATACTTGCCATTGTCGTTGAGCTGGCGCTGCCAAGCTCCCTGCGACGGGGCCCATTTGAAACCGTTCCGCTTGAGAAGCGTTCTGGTTTCATCATCGGGCTTGCCGTCGAAAAGAAACTGGACACGCATTGCTTCTGTATTCTCCCGGTAGGTGTAGCCGTCGTGCTCATCTTCCACAGGCTGTGCAGCTTTGGCCGCTTCGAGCTGGGCAATGCGTTCCTTTACTCGCTTGATGGTCGCATTGCTGTTTTGCAGCTCATAGGACGGGAAAGGACAGCCGTAGACCGAAAGCGGGGAACCGCTGGCGAAAGCATGGCCGTTTTCAAGCCAGTTTCGGGTCTTTTCCGTGATGCCGGGGCAATCGTCAAGTGTTTTGTGCTTGCGGTAGTAGGCATTCGCGTCTTTCATGGTCTGGTGTGCGGTTTGGAGCTGGTCGAGCTTGGCGTGGAGATAATCCAGCACTTCGGGATCATCAGACTTGACCGCGAACGTGTGCGCCCGCTTGAGCATCTGCAAATAGTGTTCAGCCTTGCGGAAATTTTCGCGGTTTGCGTCCCATGCTGCTACCTGCTTCTCTTTCTTGTGAACAGGGAAGTTTGCAGGACCGCAGATGAGCACAGACGGGCAGCGGGTTCCAATCTCGTTTTCGCGGTTGATTGCTTCGGCCAGAACGGCACAGTACCGGTTGTACAGCCATTCGGCCCGCTCCCGCTGGTCTGCGGTGGCGCACTTGGGCTTGACCTGCTCAAGAATTGCGGCAGCCTTGGCGCATTGGGCGTTGTAGCTGGCGGTGGCGCTGCCCTCCACATAGTCGGAGAAAGAAGACAACTGTTTTGCAATGCGGGCGTTCTCTTCGTTGATGATAGCCATTGTGTAAACCTCCAAATATTCAGTTTTCAAAGCGTTTCGCTCGCCCCGGTAGGGGCTCGCGTCTTCGTGTGGCCCTTGCGGGCTGGGGCGGGGTCGCTTTACGGTGCGGCCCTGCTGAGGTGTCCGGGGCGGGTCAGATGGCCCATTCTGCGGCGGCATAGTCGGCGGAGTTCTGGACGATGAACGCATACAGTGCGCAGGAAGTGCCGGAAAGAGCTTTTAGAACGGGGTTATTCCGGGTTGCATCTTCGTTGCACTGGTAGATGAAACTGTCCAGCAGCTTTGTGAATGCGTAAAAATCGCGGTCGATGGTATAGCGCCCTGCATCCCAGTCGAGAAGATGAAGCAGGTGCGGGAAGACGGTCGGCATGGCGGGAAAATCTTCGGCGTCGGCTGTCTCCAAGTGGTAGCGGCCAGTGTATGCGGCCTCGTTCAGCTTGTAGAGAACGGCGTAAATCTTGCGGTCATCAAAGAGAAAATCATGCGGATACCGGCAGGCGCTCAGAGCGTTGTACAGTTTCGGCAGCTCGTAGGCTGCGGCAAGGTGGCACATACCACCGGCCCCGTTGAGGATGAACGCCAGACCGTGAGCGACGGCGGCAATGTGCTTTTCGGAAAGCTGAATGCAAGACATGGCAAAACCTCCTGTTATTTTGTTGTGTTTGGGTGTGGACCCATGAGCGCCCGCCCCGGCGGGGGCGGCTGGACTTGCACCAGCGGCGGCAGGATGCCGCCGGCCTTGCGGGTCATTCAGAAAACATCTTCTTGCAGAGTGCTTCCACCTCTGCGGTGGGCTTGATGGGGAGCATGATGACGGAAATTGTCGGATCGCTTGTGCATACAGCGTAAACGGGGGAGTAGCCGTGCGTCGTGCCGTAATAGGTGAACTGTGCCGGGTTTACCATGCTGTCATAGTCGGCATTTATCAAGATGGGCGTTGCGCCGATGTGGAAAAGCCTTGCAAGGCCGCTCTTCTTCTTGCCGGTGGGGATGTCCTGCAAGAACGGGGTGCGCTCCACAGGCTTTTCGTTGGGAGCATGGCGCTTGAAGAGGTCTACCAGATCCGGCGCATTCTCTTCCGTTTCAAATCCGCACTGGCCGGAAATGATGGTTTCGCCTTCGGTGGGGCACTCGCGGAGCGTCACGGGCTGGATCACATCGGAGTACAGCACAACGTCCAGCTTGAATGCGGCATACGATGTGATGACATAAACCAGATCGCCCCGGCGGGTGACGCGGACGCCGCGCTGATTCTTTGCCTGCTCCTTGAGGTAGGAACGGATCGCCTTGGTGTTAAGGCCGAAGAAAGAAAAATCGTTGGAAAGTTTCATTGTATGGTCCTCCTGTTATTCGGTTCTCAAATTGTCCCGGCGGGGTGCCGGGTGTGGGGCGGGGCCGCTTTTCTGGGTGCGGCCCTGCTAGGGTATCCCATTCAGCAGAAAGAAGTTTGCTCGCAGTATGCCGGGGCGCTGTCTGCGCTGGCGGCGGGGGCTGCTTTGGTCTGGGGCTTTGCTTCGGGGACAGGCGCGGCGGTCTTCGGCGCGCTCTCTGCGTCCGCGACGGCCTGCCGGGTTTCGCGCCACTTTGCCAGCGCTTTCGTCTGGGCGGGGCGGTCCTCTTCGGACACGGCCATAAATTCCCGCTTTGCCTTGCGTTCCGCCTGTTTGAGTGCGGCTACGCTGGGCGCTGCTTCCTGTTTGGGAGCCGGGGCGGGCTGTTCGGTGGGTTTCGGTTCGCTCTGGGGCTTGTCCTGCTGGGCGGCGGCAGCCTTTGCGGCTTTGCGCTGGTCGGCTAACATCTTGTTGTAAGCCTTGATTTCGTCGAGACTCTTAAACCGTCCGGCGGGCTTGGGCTGCTGCTTCTCGACCTGCCCACGGTGGAACAGGTGAGCTTTTGCCAGATAGTAATAGCCTTTATCCTGTTCGGCGGCGGCTTTGGTCAGCTCGTCAGCATCCGGCGCGGGCTGCTTCTTCTTGTCGTTGAACTTCCACAGTTCGCAGGTGATCGCGGCTTTTTCGCCGCGCTTGACGGTCAAGCCGTCCCTGTGCCACTCTGCCCAAGTGTGAAATAGGCCAGCACACAACAGGGATTCAGCGCTTTCGATGGGGTCCGGGGTGTTGCCGTTGTCATCGGGAACAAGTTCCAGACCGGCGGCGATGCCATGCACCTGTTCGGCGGTATAGAACCGGCTCACCAGATCGTGACGCTGGGCGGAATCGTAGCTGCTGCAAACTTCGTTGAAGATGATTTGCTCGTTGGTCATGGTAAAACCTCCTGTATTCAGTTCTCAAATTGTCCCGGCGGTGTGCCGGGTGTGGGGCGGGGTCGCTTTATCCGGTGCGGCCCTGCTAAGGCATCCGGGGCGCTGGGGGTCAATCTTCATCGGGGCAGCAGCTCCAAAGAACGTCGGCAAAATAGTCATCGTCGAAGTCGTCCGGCGTTCCGTTACTGTTCATGATGAGGATGCAGCGCTGACCCACGGCGGGCAGATCGTCGCGGCGGCTGATCTCTGCAAGTGCATCGGCGCAGACGATCCAGCGTTCCCCGTCGTCGTCGGTGATCCAGTAAACCAGATCGTCGTCAGCGGTAAAGACCCGCTCAACCTCTGCCCCGGCGATGTACAGACCGAACGCGCCGGGGGTGCGGTTGACATTGGCGGCGCTGGCTTTCGGGGTAGAACCTGCCAGCAGGGCGGCGGACAGCGCCAGCGCGGCGGCTGTGGTGGTGATTTTCTTCTTCATGGCTGTTTCTCCTTTCGGGTTGTGGGTTTGCGTTCGGATGATCTCCCGGCTGTTGTCGGGGTAGTGGGGCAGGGTCGCTTTACGGTGCGGCTCCTGCTGAGGTGTCCGGCGGTGGTCATTCAAGCGCCGCCAGTGCGGCGGTTAGACCTGCTTCAAAAAGTTTTTCGTTCTCTTCGTCGGTTTTGCTCAGATCGTTGGAGTAGTTGCAGGCGGGCCACAGCGGGCAGTTGCACGGCCCGCGCTGCGTCCAGTTCCGGCGGCAAAACTCTTGTTCAATCCGCTTTTCGGTTTCGGCTGTCATGTTCTGTGTCTCCTTTCGCTGCTTTGAATTTTCCCGGCGGTGTGCCGGGGGTGCTTGTTGAGCCGGATTTTAGCCGGTCCTTTCTGCCCCGTCAAGGCCCCGTTTGCCGTTCCCCTTGTCCCCCCTACGGGGGACAGGGGAAGAAAATTTGCACCAAAAAACGCTTGATGTTTTGGCGATTTTCACGGCGCGGGGGAGTATAGAGGGGGTATAGGAGTAAAACCCCATGAGCGCCCGCCCCGGCTTGGGGCGGCTGGGCTTGCACCAGCGGCGGCGGGATGCCGTCGGCCTTGCGGGGCGGGCTTGCTTTCACGTCCTTTCTGTGGTAGAATGGCTTACAAGATGGACCGTCGAAAATTCATCTTGCAAGCCTGTCACCTGCTCAGTGGGTGGCGGGCTTTTTTGCTGCCCACCGTGCCAGCAGAGCGGCCCAAATGGCACGCTTGGTGGATTCGGGAAGCTCAAAAAACTTTGCGCTCATGTGTGCTTTTCTCCTTTCGCAGACTTGCAACCGCTTCAGCTGTTTGCCGTGGCGCTTGCTGTGGCATTATCTTAGCATGACGGAATGCCATTGTCAAGCATGACGGAATGCAATCTACTTTTTGCACAAAAACATGACGGAATGCTTGTGCAATTTTGCATGGCGGAATGCCGCTTGATTTGCTATAATATAATAAACGCGCGCGAAAAGAGGTGATATGATGCCGATTTCGGAAAAAAAGAAAATCACAAATAGCCGGTATATCGCAAAATGCGATTCAATCCAAATCCGACCGCCGAAAGATCGCGGCGGAGAAATCCGCGCCGCCGCTGCTGCTGCTGGGCAAAGTGTACAGGCGTATATCTTGCAGGCCTGCGCCGAAAGAATGGCCCGCGATGGATTCACCCCGGCGGAATCCGGGGAAGAAGGGGGACTATAGGGGGTTACTGGGGCGGCATATATCCTAGTTCACCGTTACCTGTGGGGCGATATGCCGTTAGGTGTAGAATCTGACCCCTCCGGCAGCGGCGAAAAGTACCGCCCCGCCGCCGCTGGGAAGAGAGAACAGCGGCAGACAGCACAACAGGCAGAGCAAGCCACACGGCCCGCCCTGCCTGTTTTCTTTTTCTTCCGACTCCATCACAGCCCCGCCGCACAAGATGCCGCGCAGTCTGCGCCCTGCTGGATCACATCGCCGCGCTGCGGATCGGTTCGCCATGGGAAGACCTCAGCGCCGCCCCGATGAGGACGCCGCCCACCAGATGAGCAACAGACCGCGCCCCGCCGCCGCTCCCGATCTCCTGCCCTGATGCCCTGCACAGCAGCCAGCAGCAGCCCGCCGCCCTGCCCGCCCCGACCGGCGCGGCCCGCCCGATGAGCACTCCGCGCCCGCGCGAGGTACTGTGAGCGCGCGCCCGCGTAATAGCGGGTCCAACAGCGCAAAAGTTTGCTAGTTTTTGAATCAAAAAATCCACTTCCGGCGGCTGGCCGGAAAAAAGGTGGGCGGGGGTCAAAAAATATCACCAACATCTTATTATGGATGCTGGTGAATCTGCGAATTGATTTCTATAAGAATCTATGCGACAATAAAACTTACAAATTGCCATAGGCGAAAGGAGAAAAATTATCATGAGAACGAAAATCTTCGGGGGGGGGGGGTAAACTCTCCCATGTGGCGGCGGTAGTTCTGTGCTGCGCGATGCTGGCAGGGTGCTCTAGTATCAAAAATCCCGCAAAGGCTCCATTCAGCGCGAAAGACTGCGCAGGCATGACGAGCGAAGAGGTTATGACCGATTTGCAGGATGCCGGGTTTAAGAACATCACCGTTACAGATGAAGAGACTACCACAAAGAAAGATGATGGAATTGTGGTGGAGGTTTCCATTGATGGTGAGACGGACTATAAGAAAAATGCCAAGTGGGAAGATACCGTACCCGTCGAGATCACAGCATATAAGCTAAAGCAGCTCGACGTGACGATGGAAGTCTCTGTGAGCGGAGAAGAGGGAAAGCCGGTATTCATTGTTCAAACAAATCTGCCGGATGGTCTGAAGCTGGACTTTACGTTGAGAAGTAGCGGCGGATACGCAAAGGCGCAGGATGCCAGAATTGAAAACGGAAAGGCGGAGAGCCAACCGTTTACTGACAATGGAGCGGAGCTGAAAGGCGATTATACCTTGACAGTCACCATGACATTGACCGGGCAAGGGTTCCTTGCTCCGATGGGAGCCATTGGCAATGGTGATGTTCTGGCCGGGGATTTGATAAGCACTGACAAAGACGGACGACCGTGCGCATCCACAGAGTATGCTTACTCTTCCAACTTTGAACCTGCAATCTCGGAAGAGGATATGGCGGCTCTGCTGGAAATGGTGCTTGCCAACGATTCTGACATGTCCTATGAAGTAACGCCCTATGACGATGGATTTAATGTAGATACATGGAGTGATGGCGTTGCCGATGGTGCAGCTTACGCGAAGTTGGGCATTTCGCCTTATAAAGAAATGTGGAAGCAGTTGACCCAGAATGCAAAAAGCTGTTCCAGTTCCCTGATGGCGTTGATGTCGGAGAACGGCTACGGAGACAAGCACCTGCTGTTCAACTTGATAAACGACCAAGACCCAGATAAAATGGACAACCTGCTCACGATCTTGGACGGCGTTGTGACGTACAACTATGCCTCCTAAGTAAAAGATGATACTCCATGATACTGATTTTGTGCTATAATTGATATAGTGGATTTTAGACGAAGCCCTGCGGCAGTGATGCCGTGGGGCTTTTTTCATCCCTGCGTGTCGGTAACGGCACAGAATAAATGCTCTGTCGGGTTTACCCGGCAGGGCATTTTTTGTTGGAGGAAAAACAATGCCAAGGCGGAGCGACAAAAGAGATGCCGCCCGCGAGGCGTATTTGAGCCGACGGCGGGACGGCAAGGAAGTAAACCTGCAAGAATTGGCGGAAGAGCTGGGGGTCAAGTACGATACCCTGCGCCGCTGGAAGTCTGCTGATAAGTGGGATGAAGCGGAGCCACCGCATAAGCGGGCACGGGGTGGGCAGCCAAAGAATAAGAACGCTGTGGGCAACACCGGCGGCGCACCGCCCCGGAACCAGAACGCCCGGACGCACGGTGGATATGCCGCTATTTTCTTTGACCAGCTCACAGACGATGAACTGCTCATCATGGACAAAACCCCGAAGTTTGCCGTCAAGGCGCTGCGGGAAGAGCTTGGACTTCTGAAAGTTCAGGAGAAGCGGATACTTGACCAGATCATCGCGCTGGAAGATGCTGACCCGGATGAGCTGTATCTCAGCACTCTGCTGGATATGAGAGTCCCCGGTAAGGCCGGGACAGAAAAGAAAGACGGCGCACAGCAGAACATGGGAATGTACTCGAAAGAATCTGCTTTTACCCGCAAGATGCACCTGCAAGAAGCACTGAACAAAATCCAAGGCCGCATCGCAACCATCATCGGAAAGATTCAGCAGGCAGAGGAAAACGATGCCCGCATGAAACTGGAACGGGAAAAGCTGGAACTCCTGCGGCTGCGGGCAACCGGCAGGGTCGAGATCAAAGACGACGACAAGGAGGATGAGGACGATGACGCTTTACACGAGTAGGGTCGTGGCGCAGTACCTCAACCTCACTGAACGCCGAGTGCGTCAACTCCGGGACGAGGGCGTTATCAAGGAAAAGCGACCGGGACTGTATGACCTCATCGACACCATGAGCCGGTACATCAAGTACATTGGCTCTGGCAGCAAAGCCGACCTGAACGAAGAACGCGCCAAGCTGACCAAAGCAAAGCGCGAAGCGGCAGAGATGGAAAACAAAGTGCGGAAAGCGGAACTGCTGGAAGTAGGCAGCGTGGAAAAAACCTACTCCACAGTGATAATGAACTTCCGCTCCCGCATCCTTGCCCTGCCGCAAAAGCTGGCTCCCGCCGTAGCGTCGATGGAGGGCGACCAGCAGCAGATACAAGACCTGATCCAAGCGGAACTTGAGGAAACTCTGGGCACTCTGAGCCATGTCGAAGAAGCACTGGCCGAAGCGGAGGGTGAAACGGATGAAGAGGAAAAAGCGGCGGACACGGAATAAAAATCCGTGCGCCGGTTGTCATTGGAGCTACGTCCTGAACGAAGAGCAGGTCTATTGCCCTATGCCGAGGTGCGTCAAGGATGAACGAGAAAAATCGAAAGATAATCGAAGTAGACCCGAATGTGCTGGAACTGTTCACGCGGGTATTGCTGAAACTGAAACCGCCCCCGAAGCTGACGATCAGTGAGTGGGCAGACCAGTTTCGGCGGATGTCCCCGGAAGCCAGCGCACGTCCGGGACGGTGGCGCACGGACAGTGCCCCGTATCTGCGCGAGATTATGGATGCCATCAGCGACCCCCATGTTCATGAGGTGGTGCTCAAATCCTCTTCGCAGGTTGGCAAAACAGAAGTGATTCTGAATGTGCTGGGCTACAACATCGACTATAACCCGGCTCCGATTCTGGTATTGCAGCCGACGGTAGAGATGGGTCAGACCTTTTCCAAAGACCGGCTGGCTCCCATGATTCGGGATACCGTTGCGCTGCGAAAAAAGATGGACGCAAAGAGTCGCTTCTCCGGCAACACCATCATGCAGAAGACATTCCCCGGCGGTCATGTGACCATCGTTGGAGCAAACTCCCCGGCGGGCTTGGCAAGCCGCCCTATCAAAATCGTTCTGGCTGATGAGGTGGACCGTTACCCTAAAAGCGCCGGAACCGAGGGCGACCCGCTGAATCTGGCGCGGACCCGTCAGACGACATTCTGGGATAAGAAAACGGTGCTGGTGTCAACGCCTACCATCAAAGGCGACAGCCGCATTGAAGACGCTTGGCTGGAAAGCACGATGGAAGAGTGGACTGTGCCCTGCCCGGAATGCGGCGAGTATCAGCCGATGGTCTGGGCAAATGTGGTGTTCGACCGGGAACACTGGCCGAGAGGCGGTGTGCAGTACCGGTGTGAATCCTGCGGTTGCATCGCAGGTGAATACCGGTGGAAAGCACAGGGCAAGAAAGGTCGGTATGCCGCCCTGCACCCCGAACGGGAAATCCGGGGTTTCCACCTCAACGTGCTGGCTTCTTCTTTCTGCGCATGGTCCAACATCGTGACGGAATTTCTTTCTGCCAAAGAAGCGCTGGACCATGGCAACCCGGAGCTGATGAAAGTCTGGGTCAACACGAAATTAGGTGAGACATGGGAAGAGCGCGGCGAAACGGCTGATGATATGGCTCTGCTGTCCCGCCGCGAGATGTATCCCGCAACCGTTCCGGCACAAGTGCTGGTGCTCACCTGCGGTATCGACGTGCAGGATGATCGCTTTGAGCTGGAACTTGTTGGCTGGGGAGTCGGAAAAGAGAGCTGGGGCATCCGGTATCAGAAGATATACGGCGACCCGCTCAAGCCGCAGATTTGGGAGGACCTTGACCGATTCCTGCAAACGCGCTGGCGCAGGGAAGATGGCGTGGTGTTGGACATTCTGGCGGCGGCAATGGATACCGGCGGACATCATACGGACGCTGTGTATCGTTTCTGCCTTGACCGGTTTTATCGTCATGTTTACGCCATCAAGGGACGCGGCGGCACAGAAACACCGTTCGTCTCGAAGCCGAGCACCGGCAACCGTGTTGGTGTTCCGCTGTACACCATTGGCGTTGACAATGGCAAGACGATGGTGTACCAGCGATTGAATGTGCAGGCTGAGGGGCCGAACTACTGCCACTTCCCACTGAACGAAGCGGCAGGATACGATGAGGTTTACTTTAAGGGGCTGACCGCAGAGAAGCAGGTCATCCGGTGGAAGAAAGGCCGGCCCTCTACGGCGTGGGAGCTGAAAGACCCGAACTATCATCGCAACGAACCGCTGGACTGTCGGGATTATGCGCTGGCCGCACTGGAAATTGCAAACCCCGTGTTGGAAAACCCGGAGGAAGAAACAGAAATGCAAACGCCCCAGCGCCAAGCTGGCCGCAGAATCGTATCGGGAGGTATCGGGTAAATGGCAGGTATCACAAAAGAGCAGGCGGAAGCCAAGCTGCAAACATGGATGGAAGCCGAAGAGAAAATTGCCAGCGGACAAGGCTACTCCATCGGCGACCGCCGCCTGACCCGCGCTGACCTCTATACGGTTCGCGGTGAAATCGAATACTGGAACAACAAGGTAAAAGAGCTGGAAGCGGCAGAACAGAGCGGGCGCAACAGGATGTACCGCTTTGTGATACGCGACATCTGACGGAGGGCGACATGGCAAAAATGAACCTCATAGACAGGGCGGTTGCTGTCGTCTCCCCGGAACGGGGCTTGCGCCGCGCGGCGGCAAGACAGAGTCTTGAATTTATCAATTCTGGCTACGGAAACTATGGCGCTTCCACAACCAAGAAATCTATGCGCGGCTGGCAGTTTACCGGTGGCGATGCAAAAAGCGACATCGAAGATAACCTCAAGACTCTGCGGGAGCGGAGTCGTGACGCTTACATGGGCGTTCCCATTGCGACCGGCGCACTGAAGACCATGCGGACAAACGTGGTGGCGGGCGGTCTGACTCCGTCACCGCAGATCGACGCGGAGTTTCTGGGTATGACACCGGAGCAGGCCAACACCCTGCAAATGCAGATTCTCCGGGAGTTCTCCCTGTGGGCGGATAGCCCGCTGTGCGACGCTGACCGGGTGGACAACTTCTACAAGCTCCAACAGCTTGCGTTCCTTGCCTACATGATGAACGGCGACGCTTTTGCGGTTTTACCCATGCGGCACAACGTCGGACAGCCGTATGACCTGCGGGTGCAGCTCATCGAAGCTGACCGGGTGTGCAGCCCGGATTTAGACGACCGACTGTTTCCGTGCATTGTGAACGACCGAGTGGTTGACAGTATTGTGCAGGGCATTGAGACGGATGAAAGCGGAATGGTTCTTGCCTACTGGATTTGCAACCAGCATCCGCTTTCGAGCATGGCGGCAATGCCGGAGCCGATGAAGTGGCAGCGGGTGGAAGCCTACGGCGAAACGACAGGACGGCGGAACATCCTGCACATTATGAACCGGGAGCGTTCCGGCCAGCGGCGAGGCGTTCCGATGCTTGCGCCGGTGCTGGAAGCTCTCAAACAGCTGGGCCGATACACGGACGCAGAGATTACGGCAGCGGTCATCAGCGCGATGTTTACGGTTTTCATTTCCAAGAAAACGCCGTCCATTGGCCGTCCGCTGGGCGAAGTGATTCCGTCCAACCAGCAGATCGACGCGCAGGACCGGGGAACTATTGAGCTGGCCGCTGGTGCAATTATCGACCTTGACGAAAACGAGGAAGTGCAGTTTGCAGACCCGAAGCACCCCAACACCGGCTTTGATGCGTTCTCAACGGCTATCATCCGGCAGATTGCGGCGGCTTTGGAAATTCCGAGTGAAGTGCTCATGAAGCAGTTCACGGCGAGTTACAGTGCTGCGCGTGGTGCGCTGAATGAATTTTGGCGGACCTGCGACATGATGCGAAGCTGGTTTGTGGATGATTTCTGCCAGCCCATCTATGAAGAGTGGATGACGGAAGCAGTCGCTACCGGGCGCATCAATGCGCCGGGATTCCTCACAGACCCGGCCATCAAAAAAGCCTATACTTCCTGCACTTGGAATGGGCCGGCACGAACCAATCTGAACCCTGTGCAGGAAGTGGACGCTGCGGTGAAGCGCGTGGGCGCGGGATTCTCGACCGCAGATCAGGAAACCGCAACGATGAACGGCGGCAGCTATGCGATGAACATTCGCCAGCGGCTTATCGAGGCGAAGATGAAAAAGGAGGTGGACGACATTGCAAATGGCGAAACGGTACAGAATCGTAAATCAGACGGCGACCCTACCCAAAGTGAAAAATGAACCGTTCTGGAAGTTCCGTAACTTGGCGGGTGATGACGAGAAAGCGGAACTGCTTCTCTATGGCGACATTGCAGAACGGAGCTGGTGGGACGATGCGGCAACTCCGAAAAAGTTCGCGGAGGACCTTGCGGCTCTGGGCGCTGTCAAAGAAATCACGGTTTATATCAACTCTGGAGGCGGCGATGTTTTTGCAGCGCAGGCCATCGGCAATATGCTGGAACGCAACAGCGCAACGGTAATTGCACATATCGACGGTCTGTGCGCCAGTGCAGCAACCATTGTTGCCTGCCATGCCAATAAAGTTGTGGCGGCAGCAGATGCAAGTTACATGGTGCATCCGCCTAGCATGGGTGTGTGCGATTACCTTACCGCAGAGGATATGCGCAACTGTCTGAAAGCTCTGGACACCATCCGGGGCAACATCGTCGCTCTTTACGCCAAAAAGACCGGCAAGAGCGAGGACGAATGCGGAACATGGATGGACGAAACGAACTGGTGGACTGCCGCACAGGCCAAGGAAAATGGTTTTGTGGATGAGGTGGACGATGAAGAGTCGGACACCGTGGTGGAGAACCGGAACGGAATGCTGTTTGTGAACAGCATCGGTATGGGCCTGCCGTTCGATAAGGCTCCTGATTTTGTCAAAAGCCGCATGGGTGCAAAAACACCCGGCGGCTTTTCTAATGCCACAAATAATCCGGGACAGACCGGAACACAGGAGGAAGAAGCAATGGAAATCAAAAACAAGGATGACCTGATGAAAGCGTACCCGGATATGGTCAATGAGATCAGAAAGGACGCTGCCATCGACGCCATCAACCGGGAGCGTGCCCGAATCAAGGATATTCAGGACATGACGCTGCCCGGCATGGAGCAGACCATGCAGGATGCTCTTTACGGTGAGCACCCGATGGATTCCACCGCGTATGCCAAGGAAGTCGCCAAGGCTGCCAAGAAGCAGGCACAGGACCACGTCAAGGCTTTGCACGATGACGCAAAGAACGGTGGTGCGAACGGTGTGCAGGGTGGCGGCGACGGCCAGACCGACGTTTACATGGATGCCCTGCGTTCCATCGGCAAGAAAAAGTAAGGAGGAACTGTTATGAGCATGAATCTTACGCCTGAGAAGTTTTCGTGTGAGCCGGAATACCTGCTGGCAGGCACGGGCATTCGAGTTACTACTGCCGTCAAGAAAGCCGCCGCAGCCCTGAAAGCAGGTGCGCCGGTCAAGCTGGACAGCTCCGGCAAGGCGGCCCCCGTGGCAAAGGCAGACGGTACGACCGGCCTGTACGGCATCACCACTGAGGATTTCAAATCCGGCGAGGATGCTGTGATCTACCTGACCGGCGAGTTCTTTGCCGACCGGCTGGCACTGGAAACTGGCGTGACCGCCGCTTCGCTCGAAGTGGCGTTCCGCGACATTGGCATTTTCCTGAAGTAAGGAAAGGAGGAAAACGATATGCCTAACGAAGTGAACATCTATACCCCGCGATACCTCGCCGAAGTCGTGCGCCTCGCACCTCCGGTATACACCTTTTTCCGCGATACCTTCTTCACAAATGTCCATGTCTTCCCGACAAAGGCCATTGACTTCGATCTGGTCAAGGGCGACCGCCGCATGGCTGCATTCGTCCATCCGCGCAATGGCGCAAAGGTGCTGAGTTCTGCCGGTTACGAGACCCTGAGCTACAAGCCGCCCCTCATCAATCCTTATGACATCACGACCGCAGACCAGCTCATGAACCGTCTGCCCGGCGAAGAAATGTACAGCGGCATGACTCCTGCACAGCGGGCGGCGCAGAAGCAGGTGGAAGAGTATAACCGTCTGAATGATTCCGTGATCCGCCGCGAAGAGTGGATGTGTGCACAGGCCATTATGACCGGGCAGATTCCCATTGTCGGCGAAGGTGTCAACGAGATCGTGGATTTCGGCTTTACCAACAAGAAGAAGCTGACCGGCACGGCAGTCTGGGGCGGTGACAAGGCAGCGATCGCGGACAACCTCCGTGATTGGAAGCACGAGGTCGCTGTGAATGGCTTTGCCAATGTCGATATGTGCGTCATGGGCTGGAAAGCGCTGGGTCTGTTCCTCGCCGACCTCGACATCCGCAGCCGCCTCGACACCAAGAACTACGGCTACGGCGCAATCAACGTCCGGCAGCTCCCGAACGGCCTGACCTACTACGGCCATCTGAACGACCCTGCTCTGGACATCTACTGCTACGATGAGCACTATCTGGATGACTGGACCGACCCGGAGAATCCGGCCACCCATCCCCTCGTCGCGGACAACAAGGTGCTGCTCATCAACCATGCGCCCAACTACCTGCTGGGCTATGGTCTGTGCACTTACATCGACGATGCTTCTCAGCAGTGGGTCAGCGCCCAGACTGCCCGCCTGCTGCGTTCCTATGTTGAGCATCATCCCGACCGCCGTATGATGGAAGTTCAGTCTCATCCCCTGCCCATCCCTGACAAGGTGGATAGCTGGCTGGTGGCTGAGGTCTGCTAAAGAGAATGCTCCCTGCCGATACCCGGCGGGGAGCAGATTTTTTGAGGGAAGCCAATGTCAGATTTCAAAAAGCTGCTCGAAGAGGACATTGACGCCGTATTTCTTGATGACGATATTTTTGCAGAAGAGCACAACATCGACGGAAAGCCAATGAGGGCGGTGATCTGCAATGACACGCTGAAAGAGGCGGGCGGTCACTGGGAGGGCGGCATTCGCCAAAGCTACGGCACAGCCATATACTCCACGAGCAAGAAACTGTACGTCAAAAAACAGGATTATGGCAGAATACCGAAAATCGGAAACCCCATCCGAGTAGACGAGATGACGCTTTATATCCAAGATTTCGACGAGCAGCAAGGAATGTACGTGATGACCATAGAGCGGAGACGACAATGAGCTATACACGGTACAACGCCGACGACCTCACGATAGAGCTTATCGGAGAAAAAGAGGTTGCGAAAGCGCTTGGAAGCATTCCACAGAAAGCCCCGCTGGTGATCCGGAACGCGGTCAATGAGACTGCAAAGGACGCCCGCAGGGTGATGATCCATGAGGCAAAAAAGCGGTACGCCCTGAACAGCAAGGGCCGCCAACATCTGAATGATTTGAAAATCAGACAGAGAGCGAAAGTGTCCGACCTTGGCGCGGAGCTGCATATCGGCGGTCCATCGCAGAAGAAGCAGATGCGAAATGACCTTGGCTACTTCAAAACGATTCCCAATAGGCCGTACATGGGCGTGGATGTGGCAAATGCGCCTGCCTATTTCAGAGGCAAAGTTCTGAAAAGTGGAAGCATGAAGCAACTGACCGGCCAAGGAAAACTGAGCAAAGGCTTTCTTGTGAAGTTCACGAACGGCACGACGGACGACAAGAACCATGTGGGTATGGTCCAGCGCATCATTGGGTCGAGCGGCGGACCGGAAAAAACAAGAACAGGTGCACCGCGCTGGCGCAATGCACAGGGGAATGTAGAGAAAATCGTCACGATGGGCAGTCCGTCAGCGGCGGCAATGCACCATGTCATATGGCGGCAGGTTGAGCCGCAGGTACAGGACACCTTGGAGAAAAAACTTGAAGCGTCGATTCAGAAAACGCTTGCACGAGCAGCAAAGAAAGGAGCCAGAAAATGAGTGAACAACTTGCCATGACTCCTTACATGATGCAGATTGCACTGAACAAAACGCTCAAGGAATACTTCAAAGGAAAGAAATACTGCGGCCCCGGCGGAGAAAAAGAGCTGAATTTCTATGAACAAAATCTGCCCATAGATAACGGCTCCGACTACGAAGTAGACCTCCCGGCGGCGTGCTCTCCGTACATCATCACCGAGCTAGGGGATACCATATCTACCGTGGGCGACAAGCCTATGACGGTCAAGGTAACGATGTATATTTGTGCATACGACGAGGGCCGGAACCGCCAAGGATACCGTGATGTCCTGAATATCGAGTATGCCATTATGCGCAGGTTTCGCGTGCGGCCGACATTTGGACAGGCGTGTACCGTAGATGGTGAGATCAAGGGGAAAATGTCAGAAGATGACTACCACCCCTATTATTTCGGAGCAGTGCAGATGACCTGCACTGTGCCGAATCCGACACCCGAAAGCGACCCGGAAATAAAGGAAATGATATGATGAAAGCAAAAGAAACGAATACCATGCGTGTGTACTGTGGCCCGTCCGTTCGCGGCGTTGCCAGACAGTATACGAGCTTCACCGGGGAGCTGCCCGAACCGATGAAAAAGCTGGTCGAACAGCACCCGGCGGTACAAAATCTGATCGTGCCATACGATAAGGTAGCGGAAACCCGTGAGCGGATGGAGCGCCCGGATATTCCGGGGCAGCCCAAAACAACAGAGCGGGTCATTTATGAACTGCTCAAAGCGGAACTGTAATAGGAGGAACAACGATGGCATATCGACATGGCGTATACATGAGCGAGATTCCGTCTACTGTCAAAGCTCCCATCGAAAGCGATGCAGGAGTCATCGTCGTGGTCGGCACGGCCCCGGTGAATATGGCGGATGATCCTTACCACACAACGAATGTTCCTCTGCTGGTCCATACGATGGCAGAGGCGAAGAGCGCGGTGGGTTACAGCACTGACTTCAAAAACTACACGATCTGCGATGCGGTGTCTGCATCTTTTCAGGTCGTGAATGTGTCCCCGATGATTATTATTAACGTGCTGGACCCGTCCAAGACGGAGCATACCGCCGATGTGGTAGAGCGCTCTATGCAGGTCAACGACGGCTCGGTGAAGCTGGAAACCATTGGTCTGCTGTTGGACAAGCTGTTGGTCAAAGCGGATGACGTGACGCTGAAAAACGGCACGGACTATACTGCTGCATTCAACGACGACGGCACGGTGACGCTGGTAATCCTGCCTACCGGTAAAGGCGCGGGCAAGGCACAGGTCACGGTTTCGGGCAAGCGCATTGCCCCGGAGAAGATCACCGGCGCGGATGTTGTCGGTGGCGTGTCCGCAGACGGCAAGGAAACTGGCATGGAGGTTCTGCGCCAGATTTTCCCGAAGCTCGGCATGGTTCCGGGAAACCTGATCGCACCTTGGTTTAGCAAGGATGCGACCTGCGCAGCCATCATGCAGGCAAAGACCACGATGCTGAATGGCATCTGGCGGATGTTCTGCTGGGTCGATCTGGACAGCTCCGCCACCGGTGCGCAGAAGTACACCGATGTGCTCAAGCAGAAAACGAAGCAGGCACTCAATTCGCCGAACTGTGCGGCAGTTTGGGGCTGCCCGAAAGTTGGCGATGTAATGTACAGCCCCAGCGCGTTTGCGGCGGCGTACATCGCACGACAGGATGCAGAGAATGACGGCGTTCCCGTGCCGCCCATGTCCAACATCGCCGTCAGCGCAACCGCCATCTGCACGGAGGACGGAAAAGAGATTTATCTCGATCTGGATCAGGCAAACTATGTCAACGGTGTTGGCATTGTGACATTCCTGAATTTCAACGGGTTCAAGCTGTGGGGCAACAATACTGTGGCCTATCCGTCGAATACAGACCCGAAAGACCGGTATATCTCTGCCCGCCGCTTCATGAGTTACGATGACAACAACTTCATCCTGTCCAATTTTGGCAACGTGGATATGCGGGCAAATCCCCGCCTGCGCGAAGCCATCATTGAGCAGCAGAATGTCCTTGGCGCAAGTTATATTTCCAGCCAGATTTGCGCCCGGTACGAGATGATGTATCTCGACAGCGAGAATACGGAGCAAACGCTGGCGGACGGCAAGCTGTACTTCCACAAGTACGTCGCAATGTATCTCCCGGCGGAGGACATTGAGGGCGTTGTGGAGTTTGACATCAGCGCCATTGCCGCCGCCATGTCTGCATAAAGGAGGGCTGATATATGAATGCAGAAATCCCCGATAAGGTTGTAGGCTTTAACGTCTACACGCAGGGCACTCGGCTCGGAACTACCGGCAAAGTGGATACCCCTGAGTTCAAAATGAAGACCTCTACCATGTCTGGTGCGGGCATCGGCGGCGACGTTGAAAGCCCGACTCCCGGCCAGTGGGAGGCAACGGAACACGAGATTCAGCTTACGCTGCTTGGCAAAGACCTTGCGCTGCTTTTGCAGCAGGGTATGGATGTGCAGCTCATCTATCGCGGTGCAACGCAGGTCGCGTTGAAGTCCGGCGGTGCGGCGATGAAACAACTTCGCGTCGTTGAGGGTGGCATGGTCAAGGGTTTCAAGGGCGGCGCTCTGGAAGCGGGCGGCCAGATGGAGGCAAGCGTCACCATCGAGACGGTCCGCTACAAGATGGAGTGTGCAGGCGAAGAGCTGATCGCCATCGACAAGTTCAACAATGTTTACCGCGTGAACGGCAAGGATATGCTGGCGGAACTTAACGCCATGACCTGATAGACAGCCACCTCGGAAGTCCGGGGTGGCTGATTTTTTGAAGAGAAAGGAAAATCTCCATGAACAAGGAGCTCGTGATCGAGCCGAAGAAGCCGTACCTCTTTGAAGATGAGGAATACAAGACCATTGATCTGTCTGGTCTGGAGAAGCTGACCATGCAGGATGCCATCGAAGCACAGAAGAATGTTGTCGGTGCAGGTGAGGATACGGTGGTCATCTATGCGCCGGAAGCGTCGCAGGCATTTATCGACGAAATTGCCGCACTGGCGGCAAAGCAGCCGGTGGAATTTTTTAATGGCATGAACATCGGACTCAGTGGCAAGGTTCGTACTGCCGTGCAGAGCGTTTTCTCTGCTGACGGCGATAAGGACAAAAACCGCACGGTGAAATTTGATAAGCCCTACACCTACGGCGGTGAGACGGTAAGCGTGATGGACCTGTCCGGCGTGGAAGAACTGACCAGTAAGGATGTGTCGGCGGCGGAAAATGAGGTGCTGAAAACCGGTGTCTATTCCGCGAACATGAAGAATTTCTTTGTGTACTCCTGCGCACTGGCAGCCCGCGCCACTGGCAAGCCCATTGAGTTTTTCACCAAGATGCCGCTGAAAGATGCGGCCAAGGTACGCAGTACGGTGAACGCTGCATCTTTTTTCGAGTAATTGGCGGAGCAAAAGACCTCCGCAAACTCGCCATTGCAGCGTCAAGTGCAACGCATACCGGTATAGATTTTTTCATGCAGATGCCAGTGATGGAGCTGCTTGATACCTGCAAGGATATACAGGAGATGCAAGAGCAATGGCGAAAAGCAATGCACTAGAACTCAGCATCCGCATCGCGGGCAAGGTGGATTCGTCTCTGACGAAAGCCATCAAGACCGCGCAGAGCCAGACATCCGGGCTGGCACGGGGCATGAGTACCTTTGCGAAGACCTCTGCTGCCGCCCTCGTCGGCGTGACAACTGCTGTTACCGGCGTGATGGGGTACTGCGGGAAACAAGCCGCAGACCTCGAACGAGCGATGGCGCAGACGCGGACGCTGCTGACCGGCACGACGGAGCAGACCGCAGCACGCACGGCGGAACTGACGCAGGATGTCATGAACATCAGCCGCGTTACCGGCAGAGCATCGACCGAAATCGCCGCAGGTTCCTATCAGGTTATTTCGGCATTTCAGGATACCGCCGACACGGCGAAAATTCTGGAAACGTCCGTAAAGGCTTCGATTGCCGGACAGGCGGAGACGGTGGACACCGTGAATGCGCTGGCCGCAGTTACGAAAGCCTACGGCGATACTTCGGCCGGAGCAGTAGCCCATGTGTCGGACCTGTCTTTTGAGACCATCCGCCTTGGTCAGACTACCATGCCGGAACTGGCAAATGGTATCCAGAAAGCATCTGGTTCTGCCGCTGCCCTGAAAGTTTCGCAGGAAGAGTTGTATGCGGGCTTCGCTACGCTGACCGGCGTAATCGGCAACACCGATACTGTGGGCACGGCGCTGAATACCCTCTACACAAAAATGCTGAAACCATCGAATGCGTTGGCTGCTGCCGTAGAAAATCTCGGATTTAAGTCAGCGTATGCAATGGTGCAGGCAAAAGGCATTGGCGGGACCATCAAGGCGCTGGGCGAGTATACCGGCGGCGACGCAACAAAGTTTGCGGCATTATTCTCCATGCGCGATTTGAAAGCCGCACAAGGTATCCTGAACACGATGAACGTGTATGAGGATAAACTTGCGCAGTTGCAGAATGTAGATGGAGCGACGGACCGCGCATTTGTTACCAGCATCAACAACTGGAATAGTTTGTTTGGAATTGCTGGGAACAAGGCCCAAGTTTTTGCGCAGCAGGTCGGCACGAAATTATTGCCATACGCAAAGAATTTCTTGGCTGACGTAATGCCAAAAGTGGACAGCCTTATGGATATTGCATTGGCAGGCATCGACAAGTTCATGCCAAAAGTGGAGCAATTATTCAACTATTTGTCTAACAATGGCCCGCAGGTGGCTGGTACGGTTGGAGCAATCGGCTCTGTTTGGGCCGGCATGGTTGCCGCCCCGAAAATAGAGCAGGGTATGAAAGGAATTACGGGCTTGTTTTCCTCTGGCGGGAAGAAAGCCAAGAGCGGCGGCTCGAAGCTGTTTGGAAAAGTCAAGGGATTTGGCGGGTCGATGGTGAACAATATTAAAGACTTCCGTGCGAATCCGGGACTTATTCAGTCGCTTCCTATCTTTGGATGGGCGCAGAATGTGAAAAACATTCCGGCGAACGCCAAGGCATCAATGCTTCAGGAAATCAACAAGTCGGGCAGCCTTTTGAAAGTAGCGGGCGCTGGCTTAGGTTCGGTATTTGGAAAAGGTGGTCTGAATGTCGGAGGCATCGCAAAAGGTGCGGCTTCGCCATTTCTTGCAATGGGCAAAGTGTTCCTCGGAATGCTCAGCTCCACCGCACCGCTCATCCTTGCTATTGGTACGATCATTGCGCTGGTGAGTCTGCTGGGTGACAACCTCGACGATATTCGCGGCATCATTCAGAACACGTTCGGCGAACAGGGCGTTGCCATCTTCGACGGATTTGCAGGTGTGGTGCAGAATGTGGCCGGGACGATCCAGAAAACATTCTCCCCGGAGGGATTGGCCGGAATCCAAGGCTTCATCACCGAAACTTTTGGTGCAGGAGCCGGACAGGCATTCGGCACATTTATTCCGCTGATCTCTACGGTCGTCGGAATTTTTAACCAGTTGGTCGATCTTGGTGTGAACTACATCAAGCCACTGCTGGTGAGCGTGTTCGATTTTGTAATCAACAAAGGGCTTCCGGCTGTTATTCCGTTGCTCTCTGCGGTGGTCGGTCTGGTCGGAACAACGCTGGTGAATGCAATTAAGGTCGTGGTCGGTATCGTACAGACGCTCTTGCCAATCGTGGAGCCTGTCATCATGGGCATCATCGGGCTTATCAAGGGCATCGTCTCGACGACGATCAAAGTAGTCAACGCAATCATCCGCGCGATGAACAAATTCTCTGTCACAGTTCCAGATTGGGTTCCAAGCATCGGAGGCCAGACCTTTGGCTTTAACCTGACCGAAGTTGCGATGCCGAAGTTTGCGCAGGGCGGATTCACCACAGGCCCGTCCATTGCGGGCGAAGCCGGAACGGAAGCAGTCATCAGCTTCCAGCAGGGTGTCCGCCAGCAGAATATCGACATCTGGAAGATGGCCGGTAAGATGCTGGGCGTAAGCAATAACGAGGATGGCGACGATATGCCGCAGATCGTGTTCTCTCCGAACATCACGTTTTCTAGCGATATGGACCCGTCGGAAGCTCGGCGTAAAGTGGAAGAACTGTACCGACTGTTTGAAGAGTTCATGGAACGCTGGTGGAAAAAGCACCGCAGGGTAGTCTACGGCGGATGAGGTGATGAACTATGGCGTACACGACGGTCAGCGGCGATATGTGGGACACCATTGCCAAGAAAGTCTATGGGGATGAGTATTGCGCGGATGCCCTGATGCAAGCAAACCCGGAGCAGATCGGAGTATTCCGGTTTGACTCCGGTATTGTTTTGCAAACGCCAGAACTTGAAACAGAAAAGAGCGGCAGCCAGCCGCCGTGGAAGGTGAGCGGATGAAACCAAGAAGCGCAGGTGTAAAGCTGATCTACAACGGGAAGAACATCACGAACAACACGGACATTGCCGGAGACATCGAAAGTGTTTCCTATGAGGGAAATGCGGCTGACAACAGCAACAATGTAAGCGTGACCATCAACGCGATGGAAGATAAATGGCTGAACAACTGGATGCCGGAGAAAGGTACGACGCTTGACCCGACAATTCTTGTCTACAACTGGCCGGAAGAGGGACAGGGTAGCGAGATGAACGGCGGCGTGATGATCGTCGATGACATCAGTTACAGTGATGCTCCCTGCACAATGACCATGAGCGCAGCGTCTAAGCCGAACGACACCAGCTTTTCCGAAGAGGACCGGGAGTATATCTGGAAAAACACTTCTATCCAGACCATCGCACAGACCATTGCAGGACGCTATGGGCTGACGCTGGGCTTTGAGGGAACGGACGCGGAAATTGTAAAGCGAGAGCAGCAGGCCACGGATAGCGCGTTTCTGGATGAGCTGTGCAAGGATTATGGTTTGATCCTGAAAGTTTACTCGAAGCGGCTATGGATATATGACCGGGAAGCGTTCAAGAAAAAGGCTGTTGCCGCAACGATTGACCGGACAGACATTGTACCGGGGTCCTTTAGCTTTAGTGATGGCTTCGATGGTGTGTATACACATGGTATCTGGGAGTATTCCAACCAGACCAAGGGGGTGAAAATTCGGGTAGAAATCGGAAGCAACGGCAGGACGAAGCGTATCCAGAAGTATGCTTCCAGCCAAGCGGATGCCGAGCGGCGCTTGCAAGCCGCGATGAACAACGCCAACCACAGCGCAACGCAGGTGAAGTTCACGCTGGCGCTGGCTCAAATTGAATTGAGCGAGTCGCAGACAATCCAACTTACCGGGTATGGAAAGCTGTCCGGTAAGTATTTTATCGACAAGGTTTCGCTGACGTACAGCCGGAACGGCCTTGAGATGCAGCTGGAATGCAGCAAGGTTCCTGATGCCGAGACGACGAAAGTGTCTGCCGCCGGTGCAAGTGTGACGCTGAACAATGCGCCGCTCTACTATACCAGTGTGGACAAGAAGCCCGTCCGCAAGGTCAGCGGCCATTATTTCCTTTACGATGGTATCAATGTGGCGGGACGATACAGAATTACGAATCTGAAATCCCGCTGCGGAAAAACACCGGTCGGAAAAAATGTGACCGGCTGGGTCAATGCGGCAGATGTCGGAGGTGTGACCTGATGGAAGACACGATTCGCTTTGGCAAAGTTTCCAACATCGACTATGCCGCAGGAAAGATGGAAGTTGCATACGAAGACCGGGAAGACAGCGTAACAGATATGCTTGGTATGCTGTCGAACCGGGAATACCAGATGCCGAAAGTCGGTGACATTGTTGCGGTGATCCATAATTCCAACGGCGCGGAAGAGGGTATCGTGCTGGGCACACACTGGTCGGACACGAACCCGCCGCCGGAGGGCGAAGAAAAGCTCTACCGGAAAGACTATGACGAAGAACCGGGGAAGTGCATGACCCGGTACGACGGCCAAAAAGAAGAATTTCTTTTCCATACCGATGGCGAAGTGATAACTGAGATCAAGAAAAATCGGACGGAGACGGTGGAGCAAAACCAGAAGAGCACCGTCAAAGGCGATGCAACGCTGGAAGTTAAAGGCAAGCTGACCGTGAAAGTCGGGAGCTGCACTGTGACCATCCAAGGCGGCACGGTGGAAATCAAAGGAGGAGCAAAACTCAGCATGAGCGCTCCGACGATTTCCATTGACGGAAGTACGGTAAATATTACCGGCGGTGGCGGCGATGCAAAGATCGCTGGAATCAGTCTGGTAAATCATACCCACAAATACACTGCGCCGCTGCATCCGTCTGGATTGGCCGAGACTGTAAAACCGACATGACCGGGCAGGAGGTGAAGTTAGATGTGGATTGGCTGTTTCGGCGAGCTGGTCTTTTCCGTAAGCAGCCGCAGGATTTTTACACCTGATGGAATCAGCGGGAGTACGGGCAGCGAATGGGCAACGCATAACGTCATTGGCGGAAAGCCGAAAAGCGAGATGACCGGAGCAAAGCTCAAGAAATACAAATTCACGGTTACGCTCGACTCCAAACTTGGAGAGCCACCGCGCATTATGCTGGCGCTGATCCACAAGATGGTTGAAGAGGGCAGGGTTGACTACCTGATTATCGGAAGCGCTCCAGTTGGAATGTGCCAATACAAGATGACGGATGTTTCGGAAGAATGGGAATGCGTCGCGGCGGGCGGGAAGCTGGTACGCTGCAAAGTTGAGATCACCTTGGAGGAATATGTATGACGCTTGGAACTGCACAGATCGTCTTTGAATCTTCGACCATAGAAGAAGCGGAAGATGTCTGCGAATGCCTGAAAGTGCTGTATTCCACAAGGGCCGGAGAGCTGGGGCTTGACCGGGACTTCGGGATTTCCATGGATGCAGTTGACCGTCCAATCGCTGTTGCAAAAGCGCTCATCTCTGCCGAAATCGTCCGAAAGACCAAAAGATATGAGACCCGCGTTGAAGTTACCCGCATTGAGTGGGACGACTCAAAAGTGGGCGAGGGAATTTTGATTCCAAAGGTGGTGTTGCAGAGTGTCTGAAATTGCCCAGCTTAAAAATCTGCCGGAGATCAGCTTTATTGACAATCTCACGATGAAAGAGGTTGAAGAAATTGCAAAAAGCGGATACAGCGAGTCGGTCAAAGCAGCGACTGGCAAAACGCCAACTCTCTATCCGGCCAGCGTTCCGGCGGTGATCCTGAAAGAAATGACGCTGCTCGCATACCAGATTTTGCAATATGTCGATGCTGGCCCGAAGCAGACGCTTTTGAAATACTCTGCTCATGAGAATCTGGACAATCTGGCTGGAAACTATGGCCTGACCCGGCGGCAGGCAGAAAAGGCTACGGTGACGATCCGCTTCACGCTGGCGGACGCGAAACAGCCCGGTGCTGTTGGCATTCCTGCGAAAACCCGCGTAAGAACGGAAGACGGCATCTATTTTGAAACGATGGAGTATGCGGAAATCTCACCCGGTTCTCAAAGCGTTGACGTGGAAGCCGAAGCGCTGGAAGAGGGCGCGGGCTCATCCGGCATCGAAGAGGGCCAGATCAACCAACTGGTTGACCCGATTCCGTATGTTGCATCGGCGGTCAACGTGACGGCCAGCAGCGGGGGAACAGATATCGAAAGCGATGATTCGCTGACGGAGAGAACGTATCTGGTTCCCTCTACCTACGGATGCGCAGGAACGCCGGACTCGTATGAGTATTTTGCGAAAGCATGGCGCAACGATGTGAAAGATGTGTCCGTGGAAAGCCCGTCTCCCTGTGTGGTGGATATTTATTTCACCTTGGCAGATGGCACGATTCCGAGCAAGGCAGACTGCGAAGCTATGCAGGAGCATCTGCGGGATGATGCCCGCCGCCCGCTGACGGATTTGGTGAACTGCAAAGCTCCGACCGAAATCGAGTACAGCATCAATGTCACCTATACTATCGCGCAGAGTAAATCCAAAATTGCGATTACCGTTCAGAATGCGGTCAATGCAGCAATCGAAGAGTTCAAAGTGTGGCAGAGGTCAATGGGCAGAGATATTGACCCGGCGGAACTGATTGCGCAGATCAAAAACGCGGGAGCAAAGCGGGTGAAAATCACAGCACCGACAGATGTTGTGGTGGCGAACACGCAGATTCCGAAGCTGGCAAGCTGCAATGTGGTGTACGGAGGGCTGGAAGATGACTGATCTCCGAGACGCGAGGCTGACGGATGTGCTTCCGAAAGCAGTTGCAGACCAGCAGGAGGCCAAGTCTCTGTCCGACGCATGGCATGACCTTACGGTGCTGATCCTTGATTTTGCAGACAATGCAAAAATCTACACCGCCATCGACAGGGCATCGGACGAACTGCTGGATATTCTGGCAGTTCAGTTCCGCACTCCAAGATACCGGCAGGATTACGACATTGAAACCAAGCGGCGCATGGTAAAGTCGTCGCTTCCGTATTACATGACCGTCGGCACAAAAGCAGCCGTGGAAGATGTCATGCGGGAAATGTACGGCAAGGCGTATGCGAAAGAATGGTTCGAGTACAACGGAACGCCCGGCTGTTTCAGAATCAAAATCGACGCGGAAAAGCCCATCGACATTGAAGAACTGCTGGACATTCTGCATCACGTCAAAAGGACAAGCGCCCATCTGGATACGCTGGAACTCTCCACAGAAGAAGCGCATGACCTCTTTTTCGGTTTTGCGTCTGTGACCGTTGGCAAGTGGTTTGGCTCCACGGTGAGCGGAGAAGAAACATTTGACTGGCTCGTAGATGCGGATGGGAATGCGCTGATGGATGCTGACAAAAATATCCTGACAGAATAGGAGGAACAATGTTTTTTCCGAAACTGATCCTTACGGATGCGGGCAGGGCGCTGATCGTAAAAGCGCTGAACGGAACCGCAATTAATTTTACGAAGTTTGCGCTGGGCGATGGCACGGCTCCGAAAGAGCCGCGAAAGCTGAAAGCGCTGGTCCATCTGGCAGCCAATATGCAGATCAACAGCATTGAGCTTTCCGCAAACTGCGCAGTGCTGGAATCGACCTATACCAACAGCGGCTTGAAGTCAAAGCTGGTTGCGCGGGAGCTTGGCATCTTTGCCACAGACCCGGATGAGGGAGAAATCCTCTATGCGTATGCCAATGCTGGAAGTGAAGCATCGGTCGTGCCGCCCGAAAGCGGCGATATGACCGTGCAGGAAACATTCCACATGGTTGTGACCGTGGGAGATGCAACGACCGTCACGGCAACATTGGGCGAGTATTCTGGTTATGCCAGCAAGGCAGACCTGCAAAGCCATATTGACGACAAGGATAACCCACACAATGTCACGGCAGAGCAAATCGGCCTTGGCAATGTCCCGAATGTGACCCCGGCAAACCAGCAGCCGGTGTTCTCAAATGACTACATTATGAAGTCGGATGGCTCCTATGATGTGCAGAACATCGCTTCCGGCGAAAAGATGGGAAATATCCTGCGCAAAATCCGCACAGCGGTTGCGGCATTTGTCGCACACCTTTCTGCAAATAATCCGCACAACATCTCGGCGGCGGATATTTCGGCGGCGGCGGAAGACCATAAGCACAGCGCGAACGATGTGACGACTGGAACTTTCCCTGTTTCCCGTGGCGGCACAGGTGCGGCGACGGCTACCGAAGCGAGAGAAAAACTTGGCGTTGCTGCAAAGGATCACAAGCACAATGCAAGCGATATTCAGGGCGGAATGATTCCGGTTGCGAACGGCGGCACGGGTGCAAACGATGCTGCGTCGGCGTGCGGTAATCTTGGTGCGATGCGTACAGCGGGCGGAACATTCAGTGGAACTGTTTATTTCGGCAGCAGCACATATTACGTCAACGCTTCCGGTGTGGCAAATTTCGCCAAGGCATATGGCGCAATGTACAACGATTACGCGGAGTTTTTTCCACGCGGCGGAAAAACTTCCCCCGGTGACATCGTTGCACTGGACGTGAGCAGCCAGAAAGAAAGATATGTCCGGGCAGATGCGGAAAGCCGTATGGTCGTCGGCATCCATTCGGATGAGTACGCTATGCTGATTGGCGGCGAGTCCGCGTTGGATGGCGAGGATTATGCAGAAAAGAACATCAAAAATTATATCCCTGTTGCGCTGGCAGGCCGCGTTATGACGCGCGTGACCGGGCCGGTTCGCACCGGGGATATTATTATTCCGTCTGAATTTCCGGGTGTTGGCCGCGCCGCGATTGACGGGGACATGTTTTCTTATTGGAACATCGTCGGATATGCTGTCGAGGGTGACAACCGCACAGATGAACGCAAGCTGCGCGTTCGAGTCGGGAGGTGATGGAGGATGGCAGTAAGCAGAGAAAATCTTATTTCTCCGCAGGATTATATCACACTGAAAGAGCTGGTCAAGAAAGAAGTCCAGCGCAGGAGCAATGCGGCAAGCGTTGGTTCCATGTCGGCCTATGCCGGGTCGAACTACGACTATTCCGTAACGCCTGCATCGAGAACCCAGAAGATCACAGACGAGCATATCCAGAAGATCACGAAGCCGCTGGATGCGGTAACGGGCGGAAGCCTGACCCCAGCAGTACACGGGATGGTACTGGCAGAAGCGCTGAACTCGGCAGCGACCGTGGTTGCTAACCTGTCGAAGAAAAGTGAAACATCTTCCGACACGGGATGCAAGGCGCAATGTTCGGGTCTGTGCTTTAGCAGCTGCTTTTCATCCTGCTCCGGTTGCACTGGAACTTGTACGGGAAGCTGTACTTCAAACTGCAAGGACTCCTGCACGGTGGATTGCACGGGGAGCTGCACCGGAACGTGCACTGGAACTTGTACGGGTAGTTGTTCTGACAGTTGTTCCGGTTGCGGCGGGTCTTGTTCCAATGACTGCACAGGAAGCTGTAAAGGGAATTGTCTGAACGGATGCAGTACGACGTGTAAAAATGGCTGTTCAGGAAGCTGCAAGGGAACCTGCGATAGTACCTGTTCGGGTTCCTGCTCTGGCGACTGTTCCGGCTGCGGTGGCTCCTGCTCGAACGACTGTTCTGGCAGTTGCTCCGGCGACTGCACAGATGATTGTGAGGCTTGCAAGGCGGGCTGTGCGGCTGGATGCGCGACCGGCTGTGCCGGATCGTGCTCTGTGCAGTGCGATGATGAGGCGGCGTGTCATGGAACTTGCTCAGGAAATTGCTCTGGCGGATTTATGTGGTAAGGGTGGAAAGCGATATGAAAGAAAAAATCGTTCCCAATATGGAGCCGTTGTTTCTCTCTTATGAACGGCATAAGTGCTTGTGCGGATTCCTGACGATGCAGCACTTCAGCTCGGAAGATTTCGCAAAGGAGCTTCGGTATCTGCCGGAAGATAACAGGTTCTATCATGGCCTGTGTTACCTTGGCCTTTATCAGAATATCGGCGTTGATGATTTTTCCGCATGGCTGGACAATGCCCGGTCGGCGATTTCTGCCTTAGCGGAAGCCTGCGGACTGGAATTTGAAAACAATGTGGAAAAGGAACTGTATGCGTGGGGGCTTGCGGCAAGGAGTTTTCCGTTCGACGAATGGCACTCGGCGTTCCCGGTAGACGAAGAGGTGCTGCATTCTTTTATGGAAATGCAGATCGACACGAAGGAAAAAGTCTGGGCATTTTACAATGTCGGGACGGCGGCGCTGGATAAGATGGAGTTCACGCGGGGAGAGCAGAGGGACGCGTCACTGTTCATTCAGTTCATGAAAAAGACGCTGGATGCCAAAACGGACTACGAAACCCTCAAGAAAATCCATTACGACATGGAGAAAGGCGGAATCGTCTATGGAGAATGAAAAAACTTTCATGCTGACTGAAAGAGAGAACCTTTTCGTCGAGCGGCTGAATTACATCTTTGAGAGCAACCGCGCCATGGTAGCCATCTTGGCGCGGGAACTGGCCGGTGCGGAGAACACAACAGCGAAAGAAATGCTGCTGGAAGAAAAAGAAAGCTGCAAGCGGGCATTTCTTGAACTGCGTGTGGCGCAGGATGCTGTGCTGGGTGCAAAATTTTCCGGTCATCGCCCGGATAATATCCAGTTCAAATTCGACTTTACCAACCGGGAGGTGACGTGCCAGTGGTGAAGAAAAGCAAGATGTTCCGTCGCGGGGAGGACTACACGAATTTTGTACAGCGAATGTACCCCAAAACGGAAAATGGCGGCGTGGCCTGCCGGAACATTACATTCCAGATCACCGATGACTGCAACATGAGATGCTCGTACTGCTATGAGCACCACAAAGCCTGCGGCGCAATGAGCTTGGAAACGGGCAAGCAGGTGGTGGACTACCTGCTGAACCTGTATGAACAGAACGACTCCGATTTCATCAATCAGCATACGAAAGGCGTTGTGTTGGACTTCATCGGCGGAGAGCCGCTGCTGGAAGCGGCGTTGATCGAGAGAATCTGTGATTACTGGTTTGCAGAGTGCTGGCGGCGCAAAATCCCGCTGGGGCCGTACACCCGCATTTCCTTTGCGACAAACGGCCAGTTGTGGTTCTCCCCGGCGGCGCAGCACCTTTTCCACAAGTACCATGATCTCATGTCGGTCACGGTGAGCATCGACGGCATCAAGGAACTGCACGACAAGTACCGGCTGGACGTGAACGGTATCGGCAGCTTCGACAAAGCATGGGCGGCGTTTCAGGATGGCAAGAAGTACGGCTGGCTGAACAGCAAGATGACGTTTGTGCCAGACAGTTTCAGTTACATCTACCCCAGCATCAAGATGATGGCAGAGCAGGGCTGCAAGGAAATCCATTGCAACTATGCACATGAGCCGGAGTACACGGAGGCTGACGCGGCTGCACTGTACCGGGAGCTGAAACGTGTGGCGGATTACCTCATCGGCGAAGCACCAGATGTCTGGGTGAGCATTCTGGGAGAACAGATCGGCAACCCGCACCCGGAAGACAAGAACTGGTGCGGCGGTACGGGTGCGATGCTGTCTTTCGCACCGGACGGAAAGGCGTATCCGTGCATCCGGTACGCACCAATCTCCGTCGGCAAAGAACTGGCCGCGCCGATGTGCCTTGGCAACTGCCGGGACGGCCTTTATACCACGGAGCAGCAGCGGAAGACCAAAGAAATGCTGGACGCGATCACACTCACCACGCAGTCCACACAGGAATGTATCGACTGCCCGGTGGCGACCGGCTGTTCTTGGTGTTCCGGCTTCAACTATGAGGTCTACGGAACGCCCAATAAGCGCGTAACAAGAATCTGCAAGGCGCACAAGGGCCGCGTGCTGGCATCGTGCTACTTCTACAACCTGCGCAGCATCAAGTTGAGCGATGTAGAGCCGAAGAAAATCAACCTGCCCCGCGAAGAGGTTGAGCGGCTGATCGGAAAGCCGGAAGCGGATGTGCTGTTTGCTCTTGAAAAGGAGGCGGCGGAGCAATGGGAATGGTAAAACTGCCCGAAAAGGAACTGGCAACGGCATTCGCGGCGGCAGACTACATTCTGATCGTGCAGAAACGCACTGACGGAAAGCTGGACATCCGCCGTGCTACGCCGGAGCAGGTGGCAAAGGTGGTCGGTGACACGCTGGAAATCCAGAAGATCAAGGAAAACCAGAACAATGTAAAGCTGACCGCTACCGCCGATGCGCAGGGCGTTGTGACGCTTTCGCTTGGAGGTAGGACCGCATGGAAAACGTGATTCGCACAAAGTATGTCCGGGTTGACGGCGTACTGTACCAGCTTGTTGATGGAGAAGTACCGGAATGGGCGAAAGAAGAAGCCCCGGATGCCACCTTACTGCAAGAGGGCAAGGCGGCGGATGCCAAGAAAACCGGACAGGAAATCCAAAAACTGAAAGACCGACCGCATTTTTTCTACGATGAAGAGGGATACCTTACTTTCAACGATGGACAGGAGGAAGAACAATGAATACTCACATGGCATCGGATGAATCCTTGATTAAGATTTTCAACGCTGTGTCTGGCTCCGCGCTGTCTGCCGCCGGTGACGGCAGAACCGCCGTACTGGCAACGGGCAATGTGGATGCAATCGACGGCTTCTACAACATGATGGCGAAAAAGGCAACCACGCAGAAAGAGATGAACGCACTGTTCATCGACTGGTGGACGGCGAACTGGGACCCGACTTTGAGCACCTACAACGGGATGCTGGAACGCTGGTTCGGCACAGTCCTGAATGACAACCGTGTGCATGGCGTGAAGTTCCCGCTGTTCAGCACGTCCAATACGGCAATCGGCGAGCTGACCGATGACAGCGTTGGTCTGGCCTGCTCTCCTTCTACGGCAACCACGGCCAGCGTGGACGATTTCGCCGCCCTGCCGCAGTTCTGGTGCGTCGAAGTTGCGGCAGAGAAGAACGCAGACGGCAGCCACACCATTTACGCCTGCCAGTACATCGACGATGACGATGTGGTGCGTGGCTCGAACCATCTGGTGTGGGTGCTTCAGAAGAACACCTTTACCCGTGAGCGCAACGAGAACGGCTACCGCATTTTCAAGATGCGCTGCAACCCCTCGGCGGGCTATGAACAGTGGCCGCAGGGTACGGACCGCACCGGAAAGGTCTATCCGTATATCGCCAACCCCAAATATTTTGCCGGTATGCAGGATGACGGCAAAATCGGCGGACACACCGGCCTTGCCCCGGTCAACTATACATCGCACACCAAGGGCGTGCAGCTCTGGCGGCAGCGCGGTCCTCAGTATGCGGGCGCATCTGGCCGCACCCTGAAATGGCAGCTCCGCATGATCTGGCTGAAATATGCCCGTAAGGGTAACTCCGGTACGATTGAGGGTTGCACCTCTTACAACTATCAGTACCGCGCAGCATTCAGCGCGGAGAGCGTGAACTACTTCCCGCTGACCACTGCACAGGCGGCGAATCTGCTGGTTGGTTCGTGGGTCGCAATCGGCAGCCACAACAAAGACACGACCGACCGAAACGATGCCAGTCTGCACGACATCCTGACCGAAGCGCAGATCACCCGCATTGAGGACATCGCAGTGGATGATGTGACCTACAAGGCCGTCTATGTGGACAGCGGTGACGCAACGTGGGATGTGGTGAAGGATCAGTCCATGATCTCCACCATGCCCTACGGCAGCGGCTACAACGATACCGTGCTGGGCAATGACGGCAGCCGCACCAACTACACCAACGGCAAGGAACCCGGCCTGATCCAGAAGACGGAGTTCCAGAACGGTGCATATCTGATCGTGGCGGACGAGCTGTGGAAGTGGGACAAAGACGGCGACGGCAACTATACGTTCGACGTTTACACCTGCCACGACCAGACGAAGATCACCACGGACGGCACTATTTCGGCGGACTATACCAAGTGCGAAGACCTGACCCTGCGCTTTGCGGATGGTACGCCGAACGCATGGCAGTGTATCGAGGATACTGCCATCAGCGATGACCCGGCGATGCTGTGGCCTGCTGCTGTTTCAAACCGCGCTGGCAGTGGTACGGGCGTTAAGGCTGGCTTCTACGTCTCTCCGGCAGCGTCCGGTGTCCGCGCGGCTTGGCGGTGCTGCGCCTTGAACTTCGGCGGCTCCGCGTCTTTGGCGGCGGCGTACTCGGACATCTGGGTCGGTACCGCGCTCTGGGTCGGCGGGGTCGGTGTGCCTGATCTCGCTGGGTAAAGACGGGGTGAATTGCCCGGATACTTCCGGGCAAGAGGGGCAGTCAGCCCCTTTTTGACGATATAGAGATTTTGGGATGTATGGTGTCCACAGGCTGGCTTCTACGTCTATCCGGCAGCGTCCGGTGTCCGCGCGGCTTGGCGGTGCTGCAACTTGAACAACGGCGGCAACGCGTCTTTGGCGGCGGCGAACTCGAACAACTGGGTCGGTAACGCGAACTGGAACGGCGGGGTCGGTGTGCAACTGGTTCAAAAAATCATCATTCATTGCATCATATATTCCACGCTTATGTGCGAAAATTTCTTGAAACCAGCATCACGGCGCTGCGTCCGCAGGAAAGGGCGGGTCCATCCGTGGCGGCAGGACAAGGAACCTGCTGGCGGCTAGTAGCATAGGCCGAAAGGCTGAACCCGAAAGCCGTTGAAGAACCAGATGATTTTTATATGAAAACTTATTGTAAACCGAAAGATGTTGACATTGAGGATACCAATTTCAACATGGAAGCGGTGCATTGTGCATTCGGAAATGGAAAGCTCCGGCGGCGGGATTTCAGAACGGTTTTGACAAAGACCGGGAAAATCTCGGAACCGGAGCTGTTTTATGAGCGGAAAGAGCACAAGTGCCACAAGATCATTGATGCCATTGACGCGGTGGCTGAACAGGAAACGCAGAAGATTCGGGACGAATGCCTGAACCTGAAACCGGTCCGGCAGTTCAAACGCATTGACGGAATCAAGATGAAAGAGCGAAATCTCTGTCAGGAGTCGCCGGAACAGCAGGTGCATGAATACATCCTCGTTCATGCACTTCAACCGCTGTTCCGCGCAAAGTTCCTGCCGGCCCAATTCGGGAGCATCCCGGGAAAAGGACAAGTGGCTGGAACCAGACTGATCGAGCGGATCATCCGAAAGAGAATCCTCGGAAAACTGGATGCGGTAAAAGGTGACGTGCATCATGCGTACCCATCCACCACGACGCTCTGCGTCATAACGCTGCTGAAACGCGACGTCGGGAAAAACAAAAAGCTGATCTGGTATGCCGGGGCGGTGACAGAAAACTACCCGGACGGCGTTCTTCTGATCGGCGGATATTTCTCAACATGGGCGTTCAACTACATTATGAGCTACGTCCTGCGCTATCTGATGTCTCTGGTGCAGGTGCGCCGGGGCAGCGGGTCTAAGCTGGTGCGGGAAATCGTGTGCTATGCAGATGATTTTGTGCTTATCGGGCACGCTTCGCAGCTCATGAAAGCAATGAAGAAAGCAACGAGGTGGGCAAAGTCTGCGCTGGGGCTTGAGATCAAACGGGCATGGCAGGAAGTGCGGTTTGCATCTTTCGAGGAAGAAAAACAGGTGAAAGCCGCGCGGGCGGCGGGCAGCCATTACCGGACACCAGCGTTGGACATGATGGGATTTGCGGTACGCCGCACCTATACCATCGTCCGCAAAGGAGTATTCCGCAGAATCCGGCGGCAGCTGCTCCGCGCCGCTCGTGATCTTGCAACGCTTGGATTTGTTCCGCATTGGAGAGCATCCAAACTGACGGCTTACAATGGTTGGTTTACAAACAGCGACAGTACAAACCTTGAGGAAAAGTACGATGTCGAGAAAATCATGCGGGCGGCGCGATGGAGCGTTGCCCGCTGGTCTATGATCCAGAACAGGAGGAAAGCAGCATGAAAGAAATCTATTCGTTCCAGCCGGAAGCGGTCGAGGTGTTCCGCGTAGGTGACGATACCGACTTGATCCTGCGCAAGAACATCGAGAAGCAGCAGATGACCGACGATGAGGGTAAGGCGTATACCGTTTACGCCTGCGATGAACGGCAGGTGCGCTACGCCGGGGTGCTGATCGCCGAAGAGGTCCAGAAGAACTTCGACAAGTGGTGGGACTATGCGCCGCCCACGCCCGTGCCCGTGCCGGAGAAAAAGAAGTTGGAAGACCGGGTGAAAGAGCTGGAAGCGCAGAGTACCACCATGGCAGACCAGCTCACCAGTACCCAGATGGCACTTTGCGATGTGTACGAACAGGTGTTGAGCGCAACCAGCACCGCCACAGAATGAGCACGGAGGTATGAACTATGAGCACTGACTACATGGCGACGGTCTATGCAGACCTGATCCGCAAGGGCAAGAAGACTCTGGCGCAGGTGCCGAAGAGCTTGCAGAAAAAGGTGAAAGCCCTGCTGGCGGAGGATAACAAGTGAGTATCCTTCGCGAGCTGATGCTTAAAATCTTGCTGAGAAAGGAGGTGGACGTGATGGCAGTTGTCTATGCTACCCTTATCATCAAGGGCAGGAAGACCATTGATCAGGTTCCGGCAATCATCCGGGATGAGGTCAAGCAGATTCTGAAGGACCTTGAGGTTGAGGCCTGAGGAAAGAGGCGGGGTGCGGCGGGAGCTGCACCCCATTTTATTTGAAAGGACGTGATCGTATGGCACTGAACGTATATTCCCTTGAACGGGACGGCGAAAAAAGCCTGTCTAAAAATTTCAAGGTGAGGGAGTTCCGCTGCAAGGATGGATCTGATCCGATCTTCATTGACAGCGAGTTGGTGGAAATTTTGCAGAAAGTCCGGGATCACTTCGGCTCGCCGGTGCACATCAACAGTGCATATCGGACTGCCGCTTACAATCTGAGCAAGAAGGTGGGCGGCGCAAAGTTCAGCCAGCACCAGTATGGCAAGGCAGCAGACATCTACATCCAAGGCATCCTCATCACGAAGCTGGCCGAGTATGTGGAGACGCTGATGCCCAACAAAGGCGGCATTGGTATCTATCCCATCAAGCCCGGTGTGCGGGACTGTGCCTTTGTCCATGTGGATGTCAGGGCGGCCAAGAGCCGCTGGAGAGGCTAATATAAAAAGACAGGAGGAAGCAACATGACTGAGATTCTGAAATCCTTTTTGATGATCTTCCCTGAATGGCTTGCAGCCATTCTTGTGATGGTTGGCGTGGTCGTTGCCGCGCTGGGTCTGGTCCGTCTGGGCTACGGTCTTTTCGTGGCGAAGACGGTGTACAAGTGGATCGTCAACGCAGAGGAGAAGTTCGGCACGGGTGCAGGCGCGGAGAAGAAAGCACACGTTATTGCGGTGCTGCGCGGCTACACCCCGGACTGGCTGGACTGGGCAATCAACGAGAAAACGCTGGACTGGATCGTGCAGTTTGTTTTCAACATGACCAAGAAAAGACTCGAAGAGTACATGGCAAAGAAATCCAAAGAAACCGCAACTGTGGCCCATTTCGGTAAGGTGGGGGAGGACAAGTGGAATGACTAATGAGGAGCTGGAACATCGCTTGACGGATGTTGAAAACAGAAGCAAGAGCAATACCCGCCGACTCGACGGCATGGAAAAGCTGACCGATGCGGTAAATGGCATGAACACCAACATCAAGCTGACAATCCGGCAACTCGAAACCACAAACAAGAACCTCGAAAATGTAACGGCTCAGAATAAAAAGCAGGACGACCGCCTGACCGCGTTAGAAAAAGCCCCCGGAGCTTTCGGAAACAAGCTCTGGTGGGCTGTCATTGCGGCCTTTATCTCTGGCTTCGTAGCCTATGAGCTGGCTGCACTCCTGCACTGAAACTGAAATCCCCCGCCGGCAATCCGAAAGGAAAGCTGGCGGGGGATTTTTTGCGTGTATGGGAAAGTTTCCACAAATTCAACGGTGAAAATGTTGAGAAGTTGCCTAATTGAAAATAGCTGGGAAGTGGGTTATTATTGAAATGCGAAGAAATGCGAAAGAATGCGACACGAAAGGAGGTAAAACAGTGTGAGAACATTCCGGCATTTGACGTGGATAGACCGACTTCGGATTGAAAAATGGCTGAGGCAGGGACTAAAACCAAAGGACATTGCAGGAAAACTGAGAGTGCATATCTCGACGGTGTACAATGAACTGCGCCGGGGAGCATATGAAAAGTTGGACAGTGACACATGGGAGCTGGTGCAGGCGTACAGCCCGGACATTGCAGAGCAGAAATATCAAGCGCATTTAAGGGAAAAAGGCCCGGACTTGAAAATTGGTAAAGACCATGAGCTTGCCAATTATATTGAAACCACAATCCTTGATAAAGAATGTAGTCCGGCGGCGGTGCTTGGCTATGCAAAGCAGGAGGGCAGATGTTTTCAGACGAGCGTTTCCGTGCAAACGATATACCACTATATCCAGAAAGGCTTGTTTCTAAACCTGACTCAAAAAGAGCTGCCCCGGCACGGAAAGCGGAAACAGCCGTACAAAAAAGTCTGCAAAAAAGCGTCGGCCCGCGCACCAGCAGGAGAAAGCGTTGAGCAGCGTCCGCCGGAAGTCAACGACCGGGAAGAGTTCGGACATTGGGAGGGCGATACGGTGTATAGCGGCAAGGGAAAGGTTAAAACTACCTGCGCACTGTTCACGATGACAGAACGCAAAACCCGAAACGAGATTATTATAGGTGTGCCGAACCGGAAAGCAGAAACCATTGTGCGGGCAGTCGATGCACTGGAACGGAAACTGGGAGCAAGAAAGTTCCGCGCGATTTTCAAGAGCATCACGTTTGATAATGGAACGGAGTTTGCAGCGGCGGAGAGCTTGGAACGGTCGTGTATCAACAAGACCATTCCCCGAACGAGAGTCTATTACTGCCACCCCTATTCATCGTGGGAACGCGGTAGCAATGAACACGTTAATGGAATGATCCAGCGCAGGCATCCGAAAGGAACGGATTTCTCTAAGGTGTCCAAGGAAGAAATCGCGGCGACCGAGAAGTGGATCAATGAGTACCCACGGCGGATTTTTGGGTACAAGAGCAGCGCGATTATGTTCCAAGAGTGCTTAAACGAACTAGGCATCGCCATCTGAAAACAGGGCAGACCTGCACAAAAGCGGGAGGCTGAGAGCGAAAATATGGTGAATTGAATAGGCAAACGGGAAGCTGCAAGAAAAAATAACGTCTTGGCGGCTTATTTGCGATTATGCAAAATAAATAGAATTTTTGCAAAAATTTTGGAGAATTTAACGGTTGATTTTTCAGAAAAGTTACAAAATCCTTTCCCACGCTTGCAAACGAGGTGAAAATGTGGTAAGATGACACTTGGTTATTGAAACCTGAATCTGCAAAAACGCAGCGACGGAGAAAGTACACACAAGGCGTCCGGCAAAGAGAGGCGCTTCACCGGCTGAAAGGGTGCCCAAGTGGGGCCTGTGTGGAAGTTCGCTCCTGAGCGGCCCGCGTGAACGGCTTTTCTGAAAGCCTTTTAGTGCGGGACGGCACGCCCCGTTACGGCGTTTGAGCGCCGCTCTTTTGAGGGAGCGGAAACCGGGTGGTACCGCGGAGTAAATGTTACAGCTTCGTCCCCTTTGCCGAAAGGCAGGGCGGGACGGAGCTTTTTTGTTACCCGCTGAACAAGAAGAAAACCGAGAAGGAGAGAATTTCCATGCAAGCAATGATCGACGAGCTGGCCAAACAGGCCGAAGAGAGCCTCGGTCAGGTCTCTTCCAAGGAGACACTGGCCTCGTTCTGGCAGGAATATCTGAGCAAAAACGGCAAGATTCCCGCGCTGATGAAGAATCTGCGCTCCGTCGCGCCGGAAGAGCGCCCCGCCATGGGCAAGATCATCAACGAATTAAAGCAGAAGGTACAGGCGGACTATGATGCCGCTGCCGCCAAGGTGAAGGAAGCGGAGCTTGCTGCCCGCAACGCCGCCGAGACCGTGGACATCACCCTGCCCGCCAAGACCCGTGCGGTGGGTGGTCTGCACCCGCTGACGCTGGTCACCAACCAGATCATCGATGTCTTCTCCGGCATGGGCTTTGCTGTGGCCGATGCCCCGGAGATCGAGGACGACGACCACAACTTCACCCGCCTGAACGTGCCGAAGGATCACCCCGCCCGCGATATGCAGGATACCTTCTACCTGTCCGGCGAGTTCCTGCTCCGCACCCAGACTTCCGGCGGCCAGATCCGCACCATGGATTCCCAGAAGCCGCCCATCAAGGTGCTCATCCCCGGCCGTGTCTTCCGTTCCGACTCCGACGCGACCCACAGCCCGATGTTTCACCAGATGGAAGGTCTGGTCGTCGATAAGGGCATCACGCTGGGCGATCTGCAGGGCGCGCTGAACACCTTCGTCCAGAAGCTGTTCGGTGCCGACACCCGCACCCGTCTGCGTCCGTCCTACTTCCCGTTCACCGAGCCCAGCGTCGAAGTGGATGTCAGCTGCTTCGAGTGCCACGGCAAGGGCTGCCCCCTGTGCAAGCACACCGGCTGGATCGAGGTTCTCGGCGGCGGTGTCGTCAACCGCAAGGTGCTGGAGAACTGCAACATCGACCCGGACCAGTATTCCGGTTTCGCTTTCGGCATCGGCATCGAGCGCATCGCCATGCTCAAGTATGGCATCAACAACATCGGCCTGATGTTCGAGAACAATCTGGAGTTCCTCAAGCAGTTCCATGAATAAGAGGGGAGAGACGAGACAATGAAAGTACCTTTCAGTTGGTTAAAAGAATTGGTTGATATCGACGTGACTGCGCAGGAATTGGAGGAAAAGCTCTTCTCCTGCGGCTTTGAGGTCGAGGAGCTGATCCCGCTGGATGCGGGCATCAGCAAGGTGGTCGTCGGTAAGATCGTGGAGATGGAGAAACAGGAGGGCACCCACCTGACCAAGTGTGTGGTGGACTGCGGCGACTACGGCCACGAGATCCGCATCAGCACCGGTGCCGCCAATATGAAGGTGGGCGACTGCGTGCCCGCCGCTCTGGATGGCTCCACCCTGCCCGGCGGTATCAAGATCAAGGCCCGCAAGATGCAGGGCGTGGAGTCCAACGGTATGCTCTGCTCCGGCGAGGAGCTGGGCCTGAACGAGGATCTGTTCCCCGGTTCCGAGGTCTACGGTCTGCTCATCCTGCCCGAAGACAGCGTGCCCGGCACCGATATCGCTCCCGTGGTCGGTCTGGATGACTATATCTTCGATATCTCCATCACCGCCAACCGCCCGGACTGCCAGTCCGTTCTGGGCATCGCCCGCGAGGTCTCTGCCATCCTCGGCAAGCCCCTGCACATGCCCGCCATGGATTACAAGGCCGTCTGCGACGCCGACGAGCCCATTACCGTCAAGGTGGAAGCCCCGGACCTCTGCCCCCGCTATATGGCTCACTACGTCCGCAACATCCGCATGGGCGAATCTCCCCGCTGGATGAGGCGCCATCTGGCTCTGTGCGGTCTGCGCTCCATCAGCAATGTGGTGGATATCACCAACCACACCCTGCTGGAGATGGGCCAGCCCATGCACGCCTTTGACCTGAACAAGGTCGCGGGCCGTACCATCGACGTCCGCCGCGCCCACGAGGGCGAGAAGATCACCACCCTCGACGAGAAGGAGTTCACCCTGAACCCCAACAACCTCGTTATCTGTGATGCCGAGAAGCCGGTGGCTCTGGCCGGCATCATGGGCGGCGCCAACTCCGGCATGGACGAAAACACTACCAGCCTTCTGTTCGAGTGCGCCACCTTCGCCCGCGACAGCGTCCGTAAGACCAGCCGCGCACTGGGTCAGAACAGCGACTCCTCCGCCCGCTATGAAAAGGGCGTGGACCGCCACTCTCCCGAACTGGGCCTTGCCCGCGCTCTGCACCTGATTCAGGAGCTGGACTGCGGCGATATCACCACGCTGGAGTATGACCTGACCGATGGGCGCCCGCTGGAGCGCAAGCACATCGTCACCACCCCGGCCAAGATCTGCGGCGTGCTGGGCATCACCGTGCCCGATCAGACCATGATCGACATCCTCAAGCGTCTGGAATTCACTGTGGACGTTCAGGCCGACGGCAGCTGGGATGTGTCCGCACCTCTGTATCGTGAGGACGTGGAGGGCTTCCCCGATCTGGCGGAGGAAGTCATCCGTGAGTACGGCTACGACCACATCGTGCCCACCTTCCTGAACACTGCCTCCGTCACCAACGGCGGCCTGAACTACGACCAGAAGCAGCAGCTCAAGACCAAGCGTCTGCTGGCTGCGCAGGGCTTCTATGAGGCTTCCACGCTGGCGTTCTACTCTGCCGCTGAGCTGGATATGCTCCACATCCCCGCCGATGATGCCGCCCGCAAGGCCATCCGCATCCTGAACCCCATCAGCGAGAACCTGTCCATCATGCGCACCCTGCTGACCCCGTCCATGCTGAACGTCATCGTGGACAACCTCAAGAAGGGCAACGCCGAGGGCCGTCTGTTCGAGATGGCACCGGTCTATCTGGCCAAGGAACTGCCCATCAACGAGCATCCCCATGAGCGCCAGACCCTTTGCATCGGCGCTTTCGGCCCCGGCGAGGACTTCTTCACCGTCAAGGGTGCCATGGAGGCACTGGCTGCCGGTTTCGGTCTCCACTTCACCTACGAGCGCGAGACGATGCCTTGGCTCCACCCCGGCATCAGCGCCGCAGTCTACTGCGAGGGCAAGCGTCTGGGCGTCTTCGGCAAGCTCTCCAATGAGATCAACGGTGAGCTGGAGATCGCAAAGGATCAGAAGGACAGCCAGAACATCTATCTGGGCGAACTGGACTACGAAGCCCTGATGAGCTGCGTGGACGGCGAACTCCGCTATCAGCCGCTCAGCCCCTACGCATCCGTCAAGCGCGATCTGGCCCTCGTGTGCGAGGAAAAGGTCACCTGCGGCGAGATCGAGGATACCATCAAGAAGGCAAGCCCGCTCATCACCGACGTCAAGCTGTTCGATATCTATCGCGGCGCAAACCTCGGTGAGGGCAAGAAGAGCATGGCCTTCTCCCTGACGCTGGCCGACCCCAACGCAGAAGTTTCTGCTGAGCAGGTCGAGCGTGCCGTCAAGAAGGTGCTGGGTAACCTGAAGTTCAAGCTCGGCATCGAGATCCGCTGAGTTTTGTTCTTTAAATAAGGAAGGCCGTCTGTGCAGCTGCATGGGCGGCCTTTTTGCGCGGAAAGAAGAACACCCGCGCGGCGGACATTGAATGAAGACAATTTCAGTTTTACAGGAAAAACTTGAAAAAACTTGCAAAAAAGTGTTGACATTCCTCCGGGGGTATGGTATTATACTTGAGCGCCAAGCGCTGAGGCAAAAGAATGACTTCCGGAACCTCGGCAAGAAGCCGAAGAAAAGAACCAATAGACGTCAAGAAACACCAAAGAGATTTGAGAGGTTTCGGGACGCTCCAAGTTCGGAAAGTTCGACAGCTTCGAAAAAAAGAGCTTGACAAAAAATCACTTCTGTGATAAAATAATCAAGTCGTCAGCCGCAAGGCTGAGGCGCTTACAGGACCTTGAAAATTGAACAATATCGAAAAACTTGTAACGGAACCTATTTTCGTGTTGGAAAAACACGGTAAACAATTCCAAACAAAGTAATTCACACAGGACGCAAGCGATTGCGTGCTGAGCGAA
>OCSH01000233.1_pt1 | contig 69921 bp, 66 predicted proteins | sample 1538371 | NCBI WGS metagenome assembly OCSH01 (sample SAMN04571687, study PRJEB22368) | human gut metagenome | biome: human gut; material: stool | host: Homo sapiens | place: Luxembourg | collected 2012-06-01 | reverse complement strand
CGCCGATGATCAGGGTATCGACCTTCTCCAGCAGGTTGGAGATGACGTTCAGCTTATCGGCAACCTTTGCGCCGCCCAGAATGGCGGTGAAGGGACGCTCCGGGTCGTTGACTGCGTTGCCCAGATACTTGATCTCCTTCTCCATCAGGTAACCCACAGCGGTATCCTTGATGTAGTCGGTGACACCGGCAGTGGAGCAGTGAGCGCGGTGGCAGCTGCCGAAGGCGTCGTCCACGTAAGCGTCAGCCAGAGATGCCAGCTCCTGAGAGAACTCCGGCATGTTCTTGGTCTCTTCCTTGCGGAAGCGGGTATTCTGGAGCAGGACAACGTCGCCGTTGTTCATGGCAGCCACAGCAGCCTTTGCCTTCTCGCCCACAACGTTGTCGTCGTCTGCGAAGACCACGGTCTTGCCCAGCTTTGCGCTCAGGGCAGCAGCAACGGGAGCGATGCTGAACTTTGCCTCAGGGCCGTTCTTGGGCTTGCCCAGATGGCTGCACAGGATGACCTTTGCGCCGTCATTGATCAGCTTCTGGATGGTGGGCAGAGCTGCATTGATGCGGTTCTCGTTGGTGATGACGCCGTCCTTCATCGGGACGTTGAAGTCGCAGCGGACAAGGACCTTCTTGCCGCAGTAATTCTCGTCGTCGATCGTTTTCTTACCTAAACCCATGGTAATAAGCTCCTCTCAAATTCTTTTCATCGGAATCGAATTTCACTCGCTATCGGGGCTTGCCTCCCCGTACACCCTTATTATAAACAAAAAGTGTGATGTTTGCAAGGAGAAGTGATAGATAATTTATTAACAAACTTCGTCTGTTCCCTGTGCGAAATGTAGTGATTTTGACCGAAAGCGGCCAAAAAAGAAGCCGTCGCAAAGAACTCCCTCCGTCCCGGCTGCGCCGTGCCAGCTTTCTCTCTGGCATCATGTGAGCGATGGCGGAAGGAGTTTGGCGAAAAAATTCAGATCCTGCGTTTGATTTTCTGCTTGAATTTGGCCAGATACTCCAGCACCAGCGGATTTTTCAGCACGATCAGGATCACGCCGTAGACCGCCACCGACCCCAGCACCGCCGTAAAAATCGTTGCGAGGAGCGGCAGCGGCAGCGCCTTGACCACCGTGCAGACCGCCAGAATGCCAAAGCATCCCACCGCCACCGACCCGACGATCTTCCAATCGAACACGAGCTCCACCAGCCCTTTCGAGTAGTGGATGCACATCACCATGGAACACAGCTCTGCCAGCAGCGTCGTAAAGGCCGCCGCACTCTCCTTGAAGTACGGGATCAGAACAAGGTTCAGGGCGACGTTCAGCACGCCGCTGACGAGGGTGACGAAAAACAACTCCTTCTCCTTCCGGCAGGGCAGCAGAACGCAGGAATTATACAGCCAGCCAAACAGGCAGACCAGCAGAGCCAAGCTCAGGATCTGCAGCGGCTGCACCGCATCCAGATAGCTTTCCCCGGAAATAAAGAGCACCACTTCCCTGCTGAGCAAGATCAGCCCGATGACCGCCGGGGCCACCACAACCATAAGGGCGCTGAAAATATTGTTGAACAATTGGTTGAACTCTTTTTTCGCGCCGACGCCAGCGTAATGGGACAGACGCGGAATGGAAACGACCAGCACCGCCGAAAGAAGGTTCTTCACGATGCCGTAGATTTTTCCCGCCACAGCATAGATGCCGACGTTGTAATCGCTGCCCAGAATGCCGAGGATCGTCGTGTCCGAGCTGACGTACAGCGTCGTCGCCAGCGTGGAGGCAAAGATGATCATAATGGGCTTGAGATGGGTCTTCCAGTCGATCTTCCATGTAAAGTGGATGGCGCAATACCGCCGGGCGCGGAAATAGTTCAGGACATTAGAGCCCACCGATGCAAAGACCGAGATCCCCGCATAGATGCAGTAATCGCTCTGATTTTTCACGAACAGGAAGAGTGCGGCGAAGGAAAGGATCTGAAAGATCATGCCGCGCACCGTGATATAGGTATACTCCTCAAAGATCGTGAAGATCCATTCGGTGCCGATGGTCGTGAAGAAGATCTGCAAGCTCATGATGAGGAGCAGGTCCGCATAACCCCGCAATTTGGCCGAACAAAGCATGGTCACAAACAGGGCTAGGTAGGTGATGACCGTTGTGATCATATTGATGGAGAACATCTCCGACGAAAAAGCCGAGAGCTTTTCCCGGTCGTTCACATACTTGGAGCTCTCCCGCACCGCATAGGACGAGATGCCCAGCCCCGCAAACAGCAGAAAATAGCCGCACACCGAGTTTGCAAAGTTGACTTTGCCAAGGTTCTCGACCTGCAGGACGTTCGAGGCATAGGGAAAGGTGATGAGAGGGAAAATAACGCCCATCAGCGTTTTCAGCGCATTCATCACCGCATTGAGACTCATTGATTTTTTCATGAGAAAGTGTCCTCGGCTGCATTCCGCGCCAAAAGCGGCACTGCTCTTTTCACAGCCTTTTTCAAATGGCACCACCAGTTGTTCTGGTTAAACCATAATTCATACCATATCCATGCAGCCCGCAGGTCATTTTCCTGAAACAACCTGTAATATGTCCGCTGTCTCGCATTGAATCCGGGCACTTCTTCCGGCAGCATATCTGCCCACTTGTCCACTCTCTCCCGAATCTGCTTTCTTTCTTGCGAAGTCAATGTCGGCGCCACCAGTGCATCTTCCCACAGATAGGTTGCTGTCAGGCCGCGCATCCGGCGCATACTGTCCTGCATTGCTTTCGGCATCTCCGGGCAAAAGCGGCAGATATCCGCATGGCTTTTCTCCAGCGCATCCAGATAGTCATTCAGATTTTTTGATGTCTTAGTTTTCATAATACCGTCCGGATTTGCACGATAATAATAGTAGACATCATTCAGGCTGACAAACGTCTCACATTTTTCCGTCAGTTCCGCCATTACATACATATCTTCGAAATTTTTGCCGACCGGGAACAGATTTTCCGGCAGCAGCTTTCGTTTATACAGTCTGCGCCAGACATGATTCGTCACCTCAAGGTCTTCCAAGAGCAACTTGAACATTTCCTGTCGGCCATAAACTCGAACTGCGCGCTTTCCGTCGTATTTTCGGAGCATTTTCCCATTCGGGAACACTTCTGTATACTGGCAGAGCACCATATCCGCTTTGTATTCCACCATGGCATCCAGCATTTTTTCTGCCATTTCCGGTGCGATCCAGTCATCCGAATCCACGAACAACACAAAATCACCAGTTGCAGCTTTTAGCCCGGCATTTCTTGCATCGGATAATCCGCCATTTTCCTTGTGGAGCACGCGAATGCGCTCATCTTTTTGTGCCCACTGTTCGCACATCTGCGGGCAATTGTCCGGTGAACCATCATCCACCAGTATAATTTCCAGCCGCCGATACGTCTGTTCTATAATGGAGCGCACACACGGTTCCAAAAAAGCTTCCACATTGTACACCGGCACAATGACCGATATCAATTTTTCCTGTTCCAATTCTTCTTCCCCGTTTCCTTTATTTCGCTGCGCGGCCGTTTTTCAGCAGAAAAAACGCGCTGTACAGTCCTCTGCTTTGTTTCAGCAGCCGGTATTTTCTCATGAATCCGCTGTCCAGAAGCCCCTCGGCCTCTGTGCGGAACTCCTGCAGAAATCGCTCCATTTCCGCTTTGCGGCGTTGGTCTTTTCTCAGATACGGGTAGCAGTGCTCTACGATCTTCATCATCGCTGCATCGTTTTCCAACATATCCGGGTACTTTTCACGGATATACTGATACCGCTGACACCCCATATCCCACTTGTCTTCGTAGAATTTCAGTGTCCGCTTGTGCAGGATGCTGTCGGGCCGCTGGTAATAGAAATAAAGCGGGACGGGACAATATGCAACACCTTGGCATTTATCAAGAAGTTTATAAGTCGTTCCCTGATCTTCCATCATCCGGCCTAACGGATAACAGACATTTTCAAACAATTTCCGTTTGTACAGTTTATTGACTGCGAAATCCCCTAGCTCCTCTGACTGCAAAATCGAGCGCAATGCCTCTTTTCCCGTCATGTACTGCACTTTCTTTAACGCATCTTCGACCGCCGGAAGCTCTTCCGTCGAGAAATATTTCAGTGCTACCGCCGATACATCAGCCCCGGCATTCAGCAGATTTCGATAGAGCACCTCGATCATCTGCTGCGCTATGCCGTCGTCGCTGTCCACAAAGCAGAAATAGCGGCCCTTTGCGTGTTCGATTCCACAGTTTCGCGCATCGGACAGCCCTCCATTTTTCTTATGAATGACCTGCACCCGCGCATCCTGCCGGGCATAGACATCACAGAGTTCCCCGCTTCCGTCGGTCGAGCCATCATCCACCAGAAGAATTTCCAGATTAGAATAGGTTTGGGCAAGGATGCTGTCCACACAGCGGTTTAGGTAATGCTCTACATTGTAGACCGGCACGATCACGCTGATCAACTTATTGTTCATCATGCTTTTTACACTCTCAAATCCCGTGCATTTTTCCGTTCGGCCAGTTCATATACCCAGTAAAACAGGTGCTTGCTGAGCAGCAGCGTCTTCACCTTGATCTTGTCCGCACGCTTCGCCCATGGCTGGCGAACGAGGTCCTGCTGACCCTGCACATAGGCAAGGATTCTCTCCTGCTCCATTGGATAGTTATAGAAGCCTCCATCCATAATTCCTTTCAACAGTTTCAGATAGGTCACAAGCTGAAGATAAGCAGCTTCATTGCGCAGTTCCGGAAGCTCCTGCTCAATGAAAGCGGTCACATCTGCACTGACCTCCAGCAGCTCAAGATTTTTTCGTTGAATACCACTGTGCATGATTGATCCATCTCGCATGCGATAATAATATACTGGTTCTTCAATAATAGAAACTGTTTTACTTTTGGATGTCACTCGGTAAATCGTTGCGTAATCCTCATATAACCTTCCATATGGAAACTTCAATTTATTCCATAATTCGCGTCGATAAAGTTTTCCACACGCCGAATGCCCGATTCCTTGGAAAAGGAACATTCTTCTCATCGCTTCTTCCATCGCCACCTTTTCAACAGTTTCATTTTTTTCTGTATCTCTTGGCGTCTCTCCTGAAAACTCGAAGAGTTGTCCAATTGCAAGCTCCGAATGATTCTTCTCACAACTAGAAACCAACTTTTCTACGGCACTATGCGGAAGCAAATCATCACCATCCAAAAAAGTAAGATATTTTCCCCTCGCCTGCAGCATACCTGTATTCCGTGCATCTGAGAGACCTCCATTACTTTTATGTAAAGTGCAAATTCTTGTATCCCTCGTTGCCAATGCATCACACAGCTCGCCGCTATTATCCGTGGATCCATCATCCACCAGAACAATTTCCAAATTGGTATAGGACTGGTTCTGTACACTCTCTACGCATTCTTCCAGATATTTCTGAACATTGTAGACCGGAATAATGACCGAGACCAGCGGCTTTTCTTTGCCCACGTCACAGAGTCTCCTTTCCTTTACCTAATGGAATTTTTACGACCCAATTTTCTTTTTTGTTGTCTGCATCCCGGTACGCCAGATACATGCCCAGCAGCAGGAAAGCCAGCGTATCGCCGCCGCGGAACTGAAGCAGAGAGGCCCCGCAGTAGGTAAACAGCGCCGCCACAAACGGGTCGTGCAGCAGCTTTTTCTTTTCCATCCAGAAGAACCGGACGACCAACGCCAGATACGCTGCCCCGCCCAGCCAGCCGCAGTCGATGAGGTTCTGCAGATAAACATTGTGGATATTATCTTCCCCATAGGCGAAGCCCGCCACGCCGGAAAGCGCTTTCATGCAGTTGCCCACACCACAGCCAAAGGGATAGGCCTTGCTTGTTTCAAGCGCGTAGGTCCACATTCGGATACGCCCCGCATTGCCCGCATCTTCCATGCCATGAAGGAAACGATTCAGCGAGCGCAGGACCAGCGACTCCAAAAGGCCGGACCCCCACAGAGCCGCGACCAGTGCAGCGCAGAGCACCAGCACCGTGATCCGCACCTTCCGTTCTTTCAGCCGCTTGAACTGCGGCAGCAAAAGCCAGAGGATCGCCGCTGCGGCGATCAGCATTCCCGCGCGGCTCCCATACAGGAACGAAATCATCAGGTTCGCGCCCGCATACAGCCACTTCCAGCGGCTCCGGCAGAAGAAAAAAGCCAGCAGTCCCAGCCAGCTCGACTCAATGTTGGAACCTCCGCCGATGATCATTTTCACGCCCCATGGGTGCGCCATTCTCTCCGTCCGGAGATAATCCAAAAATCCCTGATAGTAGATCAAATTTTTGATCAGGATCACGATCATCAGAATGCTTGCCGCGCCGGACACGATGTCCAGCCAGTCATCCTTGGAAAGGTCTGCGCCAAAATTTGCGCAGAGCACGACCAGATACAAGCCGAAGATGTAGTTCAGCAGCAGACTATTGACACCAAACTCGCTCCGATGAAGCAGAGAGACAGCCGCTGCATAGGCCACATACAGCAGGACCGGGCGGTTGACCCTCAGTTCTTTTTTTCTGCACAGAAACGGCAAAAACACAAGCGAAAACACATGGACCCATTTCAGCGAAGCACCGGAACCGATGGAGGCGAGGGTCAGGTTCTGAAAACAGGCCAACAGGAAAAGCGCTGTCAGCAGCCCCTTTTCCCAGCCGTGATCTCTCCGCAGCTTTTCCATTCAACTTCTCCTTTTATCTTGTTTTCCCTCTCCACTGCGTCCGGTCATACACAAAGCGCAGCAGCGGATAGCCTCCATAGGAAAGCAGCGCCGCCAGCCGCGCTTTTTTTCGGGCTTTGGGGTCCCGCACCACCGCGCTGCGGCAGCGGACCACTTCCTTCCAGAGCAGTTTACGCTCCGGCTCGTGGGCCTTGTCCCGGATCTGGAACAGGATGTTGCAGACCGTACTGAGGTAGCGGCACTCCGCCGCCTGTTCCAACGGAGGGTGATCCCGCCGAACATTTTCCAGCATCGCACGGCAGTGTTCCACGCCGTCCAGCTTCTTCGGGTCGAACGCCGCATTCTGGATGCTGGCAGCACGCTGAAAATAGTAGTAATCCACATTTCCGATCCATGCGACGCGGGCCGCCCGCTTCAGCACTTCGTACGCGACCGGGATATCCTCGTAAAGCTTTCCGACCGGGTAACGCAGCCCTTCGAACAGCTCCTTTTTATAAAGTTTCGTCGGGGTCGAGGTCTCCACGCCATCCTGATAAAGCATCCGCCTCAGGCACGCTTCCGGGGTCAGGCTCTGAAAATTTTCCAGTTCTGCCGCGGGCTGCGACTGGATGCCCCTGCCCTCAAACACCTCTTCAAAGCAGCTGACGGCCATATCTGCATCGGCTTTTCTGAGCGCCCGATAGAGGTTTTCCACATAGTAGGGCGACACCCAGTCGTCGCCGTCCACAAAGGCATAGTATTCCCCTTGGGCCGCATCCAGCGCCGCATTCCGGGCGTCAGACAGGCCGCCGTTCTTCTTGTGGATGACTGTGATTCGTGGGTCCTGTGCGGCATACCGGTCACATACCCTCCTGCAGCCATCGGTCGAGCCGTCGTCCACCAGAAAAATTTCCAGATCCTTATAGCTCTGGCCCAGCAGACTTTCCACACAGCGGTCCAGATATGCCTTTACATTATAAATGGGAACGATGACGCTGATGAGCGGTTCCATATCGGTTTCTCCTGTTATCCCAAAAGGCTTTGATAAAACACTTCCAGCTTTTTCGCTTCGACCGCAATATTAAAGCCTTTTTCGGTCATTTGCCGTTCCGTATTGCACCGCGTGGTCCGTTCCGCCGTTTCCAGCACTTTTTGTGCCCATTTCCGGGGCGGTTCCGACAAACTGATGAACTGCGTCGATTCCAGCAGTTTCGTTTCCCGTGAAATATCCGTCGAGCAGATCAATGGCAGCGCGCAAGCCTGTGCCTCCACGCCCACCACAGGCAGCCCCTCATAACGGGACGGCAGAACGAACGCATCCATCGCCTGATAGTAGCGCTCGATCTTTCTGCGGTTGCCCAAAAAGAGGACCGCGTCCTGCAGCCCCCGGCGGTTCACTTTCCGGCGGATGACACTCTCCATCTCGCCCCGGCCGATCAGCATCAACACCGCCTCCGGCCGCTGGCGATGGATCTCTTCGAACACATCGATCAGGAACTCATGGTTTTTCTGGTAGCAGAAGCGGCCGATGTGGCCGACCACGAATTTGCCTTCCAGCCCCAGTTCCTTGCGCAGGGCTGCCCGCTTCTGGGCGTCGAAGGAAAACTTTTCCAGATCGATGGCATTGTTGAAGACCCGGAACTCCGAATCCCCGTAGAGCCAGCGCCCGGCGGATTCCGAACAAGCACAGAGCTGGGTGGGGTAAATTTTTGCGAACGGGCGGAGTAGATACTTGACGAAATTCTTCTTCGTTTCGCCCTTGCCCGCCACCGAGTGATTGTGCACGATGCGGTTGGGCACCCCGGCGCGCTGTGCTCCCCACAGAGAGAACACGCCCAGCGTATTCATGTGCGAATGGACGATCTGGTATTGATTTTTCCGGAACAGCTCTAGGATCGCCCTTTCGTACTGGACCAGATGGGTATACCGCGGCACCAGATAGACGTGCCCGCCCAGCCGCTCGATCTCCTCCTGCTGGGGCACGGCAGAGCCTTCCAGCGCAAAGAAGTCAAACTGGACTTTGGAGCGGTCGATGTGGCGGTAATAGTTCATCACGACCATCTCGACGCCGCCATAATTCATATCTGTCATCATTTGGGCGACCCGAATCGGCGTACTCTCAGACACGTTTTTCCCTCACATTAAATCAATTCTTTCCGGCCGCAGTCCTCATACCAGTCTCGGAAGCTTTCCTCCAAGGTATAGTGGAAGCGGTAGTCCGTTGCGGCCAGCTTTTTGCCGCAGATATTGGTGGAGACCATCAGCTTTTTCACGCGGGCCGGGTGGATGCCAACCTTTTTGCCGCCGATGGGCCCCAGCACCGCCGCCGCGAACAGCAGCAGCTTGCCGGGGATCAGCGGGACATAGGACTTCATCCCCGTGGCCGACTGCATCGCGGTGCAGATCTCCTCGATGGTATAGGCCGGCTCAAAGGTACAGTTGTAGAGGCCCACGCCGGGGAACGAGTGGTCGATCATCCGATACTTGAAGAAGCGGACCAGTTCCTTGACGTAGATGCAGGCTTTGATGGTGTCCTTCCGCCCGGCGTAGAAGAAATAGTGCTTCTTCTGGCCCTTGTACAGGCGGGTCATGTTTCCGTGCTCGCCCTTGCCGTAAACGATGCCGGGGCGGACGATGGTGAGCTCCCGCGCCGGGTCCTTTGCCTGCCAGATCTGGTGGATCTTTTCCGCCACCAGCTTGCTGATGCCGTAGGGCGTATTGGGCATGGGGATCGTTTCCTCGGTCTTCAGCTCCTCCGCCGCGCCGTAGGGGGCGATGGAGCTGGTGAACAGGATCTTCCGGATGCCGTACCGTTCCGCAAAGGCGGTCACATGCTCGGCACCGAGGATGTTCGTTTCAAAATAGGCTTCGTCCGGGTGGCCGGGCGTGCGGTGGACCGCCGCGAGGTTGAAGATCACGTCCTCTGCCGTCGGTGTAAAGTCCAGCGTAAGGGGCTGACGGACATCCGCGCGGATATACTCGACCCCTTCGTTTTTCTCCACGATGCCCGGTACGACGCCCTCTTCGCCGGGCATGACGAGATCCAGATCATAGATCTTATCCCCCGGCCGGACACACTCCTGCCGCAGCAGGTGGATCAGGTGGGTTCCGATGAACCCCGATCCGCCAAAAATGATGTAGTTCATTTATTTTGCACCTTTTCCCGCAAACACGACCCATACGGTTTTGAAGAGGATGCGGATGTCCTCCCAAAGGGTCCAGTTGTCTATGTACTGCACATCCAGACGGACCACTTCCTCGAAGTCCTCGATGTTGCTCCGGCCGCTGACCTGCCACAGGCCGGTGATGCCCGGCTTCATGGAAAGGCGGCGCTTGTGGTGGCTCTCGTACTGGTTGTACTCATCCAGCGTAGGCGGGCGGGTGCCCACAAGGCTCATGGAACCGCAGAGAACATCAAAAAACTGCGGCAGTTCGTCGATGCTGGTCTTTCGGATGAAGCGGCCCACCTTGGTGATGCGGGGATCGTCCTCCATTTTGAACATCAGGCCGTTCATTTCGTTCTGGGCCATCAGCTCCTTCTTCCGCTCCTCGGCGTCCACATACATGCTGCGCAGCTTGTGGATGTAGAACACACGGCCGTTCCGGCCCACGCGGCGCTGCTTGAAGATCAGCGGGCCGGGGCTTTCCAGCTTGAGTGGGATGGCCACGATGGCAATGATGGGGATGCTGATGATGCAGCCCACAAGGCCGCCGAAGATATCCAGCCCGCGCTTCAGGATCTGGTCGTGGAGCTTGAGTTCCCCGGTGCCCATGGTGACCACATTGCCCCCGGCACAGCGGCTCAGCACCCGGCTCATCCGCACGGCGCTGGTCTCGCTGCAGCACGCCTCTTCGATCCGATCCAGAACCGGAAGCCGGAAATGAACCGTCAGGCCCATGCTCTCGATCTCCTCCAGATAAGGCACCAGCGTATTGCCGTTTTCCGTCGGAATATCGATGTAGATCTCATCCAGCGCCGCCTGACGGAGCCAGTCCATGAAGGTATCGTAATTGGCCTTGATCGCGACACCCTCGATCTCGCCCGTCACATCCTCGGCCACGGCCTCCAGCACCGCGATGCCGGTAAGCTGCTTCGACCAGTCCTTTCGGAGGTCTTGGATGATGACCGGGGCCTGCTCCCGCGTCGTCACGATGCCGACCAGACTCCGGAACCCCTTGGTGTACTTCGAGCGGGTCAGCAGCTTTTTGAGCAGCACATGGCTGCCGCACATCATAAAAATGTTGACGAGAGGCACTACGATCAGGAAATAGCGCGAATCCAGCATGGTGGCCTTGGTCAGCGCCAAGCACGCCACATCCAGCAGAGCCAGCAGCGTATTGAAGCCGACCGCGATCTCCACTTCCCGCGTGCTGCTCCGGGTAACGATATTTTCGCTCTGGTCGAAAACAAAAAAGGTCAGAACGTAGGCGATGAACAGCATGACACAGGCTTCCAGCACCAGCCGCGGCTCCCGGAAGTCCGTCATCTTACCGAACAGGCCATCCATGATCAGCCACGCCACCGCCACACTGGCCGCCAGCGAGACAAAATCGGTCACAAACAGATATCCATATTGCAATTTTTCACGTCTTGCAATCATAAAAAATTCTTGCTCCTTACCGTTGTACCCTGCGGCGGCCTCGTTTCCGTCCGCTTTGTCCGGGTACTTCCCGGCCCGCGGCACATAGATTTTCACACCAAACCCAGTTTATCCTATCTTTATAATTTTAACATACTATGGAGTTGCTTTCAATAGATCGTGCCGAATTTTGCCCGTTTCGCCCGGCCGCAATTTTCCTGCGCAGACAAAAAAGCTCCCCCTCTCACCGGTCACCCGGCAGGAGGGGGAGCAAAAGCCTTTTTAGAAGGTCAGGAACTCAATCAGCAGTTCTCAGCGAAGTACTTAATGGTACGGACCATCTGAGAGGTGTAGGAGTTCTCGTTGTCGTACCAAGACACAACCTGAACCTGATAGGTGTCGTCGCAGCTACGCTGAATTTTTGCACTTTTCCAAGTGGTTCTTCACAGTTTTGTAACAACAGTTACAGTACCAGAACATACCGTTGTCGTACCAAAACCGGTTTGTTTGTACTACGATTATATCACGTTTCAGCGTCATTTGCAAGGATTTGATTCGTTTCGCTTCTGACCTGCATTTTTAATTCTAACGTATATTTTTACAGCTTTCCACGGTTCAAACGCCTTGGGTCTAGGGCTTCCGCCGGAGCAGCAGCAGCTCTCCCAGACACTCTCCTCAGAAGCTCTATGACAGCTAGATTGCCAACATGTTCCTGCTGATTAACTGAAATTTCTCCGGACGTGATTTTGAGCCATGGTGCGGGAAATGTAGCCATTTCGTTCGATATGGAACAGTTCTATTCGTTTCGAGTCACATCAATTACCATTTGTATAAGAAAACCGCGTGAACTGCCAGAGCTACAACTCTACGCTCCGACTGATCCACACGGCTCTAAAATATTTATTTCAGCTTTTCGAGAATCTCATCTGCCGTCATACCGGATGCCAGCAGCTTTTTCAGCACAGCTTCGGCCTCGACCTTCTTAGCAACTTCAGCGGCCTTCGCTTCGGCGGCAACCTTCTTGGCCTCCAGCTTTGCGATTGCCTTTTCGGTCTGCTTGATCTCAGCCTTCTGCGGCTTTAGACTTTCACGTAGGGACTTTATACCGGTTTTCAGCTCTTCGATCTGGGCGACAGTCTTGGAAAGACTCTCTTCTAGCATTGCCTTGTCTTTCTGCAACTTTGCGATCTGCGCATCGAAGTCGGTAGATGCGGTAATGCGGTTCTTGCTGCCTTTGGTTCTGGGCATAAGATGATACCTCCATGACCTGTATATGTTAAATCCGAAAGATGTAATAGTCTATGGTGGGCACCAAAGGACTCGAACCTTCAACCTTCCCCTTCATAAGCACACACCCACGCAGGCTATGTGTTTATGAAGGGGGATGCTCTGCCGTTGAGCTAGGGCCCATATAGATTATAACACAAACGACTGTAAACATTCAACCAGTTCAGGCTGATTCTTAGCCGGATATGTTTGTATAAGGAAATTGATAATCTTTGTATTTCGTCTTTCCATGTCGTCTCTAACAGTTCCTGCCACACTTACAATTGACTCACGATTTGCTGTCAAGATTTTATTCCAGTTATACTTGCTGTCCTTATAGATTCTCTCTGCCAGCATTCTCGCAGCTCTTGAAAACAATATCTGATCATCAAATGTCAACGCCTCTATAGAATGAGGAGCATCAAGACGATCACACATACCGGATTTCAAAAGCGTTCTATCCAAATTTTCCACTAAAGCTCTCGCATTTTTATATTCTGCAGATTGATCATTGATATGAACACTTTGGTTTCTTGTAAGCCTGTAGTAATTACAGATATGATAATATTCCCGAATATCATCAGGAAGACTGTTCCCATAACATGCTTTTAATATCCATTGTAATCTATTTGTATTCTGCTTTTTGGGATCGTACTTTTCGATATTTTCTGTTGGATTACCACACAGTTCCTTAAATGCAAGCAAGTACTTTTCAAAGCAAGATTGAATTCCGACAAGGTATCCCTTTGAAACTCTGGCATAGTAGTCTTCCGGTAATGTTGAAATCGACAAATTAACCGATCTCGCTATTGACTCTATAGGTTCGTCCCCACATTCACGCTCATAGCAGCGTACCGCCAGTTCAATATACTGATTGGTTATATTTATATATCCTAGTTCATTCGAAAATTCTTTCAGTATATTCATACGAACACCAATATCTCCTTAAAGCTAGTTCTCTGCATCTCAGCCACAGCACCCACGCTGTGTTGCCTGCCGCCCACCACGTAGAGGTGTGCAAAGTTTCGAGCGACAAAGCTGTGAGCATCCATAACGAATGACTCTCACAGCTCAAATATATACTATATAGGTCTCGTTTTCAAGGATAACGAAGAGAATTAGACATGTATACTTCCTTATGCTCTATTTTTCACGCTCATTTTTCTGCTCAGCCACGTCCAAGCCACCAGCACACCGATCCATCCACCCATCGTGTTACCAAACACGTCATCGAACTCTGCGATGCCAAGTCCCGTAATATACTGGGTCGTTTCGATTGCCACAGACATCACGAAGGGAATCACCAGCCCCCACTTTTTCTGAAACCACCTATACAGCCCCGTTCCAAGCGGAATGAACAGCCAGATGTTATTGATGACCCCTACTCTCACAGATTGCTCTTTCAAAAACTTCCCAGCGTAGGAAAATAGAATAAAGTTCGTTCTTGCATCCCCCGACTCACGAAACATCAATGTTTCATAAAGGATGAACGCCACATAAACCATCGTCAGTACTACGCTTAAACTCTTCGGAAGAATGATCATCAGCAAACAGACAACGCAGCCAAAAACAACTACCATGCATGGGAAACCATTCAGAAGGTTGTCCACACACAGCATAATGTTGCCGTTTTTGTCAAGCAGAAGGTTCACATCACCACTGCGCTTGATGCCGTACTGCCCTTTAGACAAAGCCTTTGGGTTGCCATTCGCATCAAAATACATATCCGTATCTGCTGTGCCATCTCTATGATAGGTACGTTTGAGGATAGTATAGCCTGCATTGGTAGGGGTGGTTTTGCCATCTGCACCAAGATAGGTGATTTGGCCGATGTATCCTTGCTCGTTGCGCTGGTATAACTCGCCGTACTGACCAAGCGAAGACCTCACAGGATTCCCGTCTGTGTCAAAATACTGCTCACCGACAACGGTTCCATTACCATCACGCTGATATGTCACACCTGCACAGTCAGATGATATACACACTGCATGACCATCTTCATCGAGAAAGGTCAAACTAGTGCTCTGTCCTTCAGCATTATACTCACAATGAATCCCGTAATATCCACCGGAACACTGTACCTGCTGTCCATTCAAATCGTAGTAGAAATCATCGGAAGCCCTGCCACCAACCTGCGTTCTGACAATAGTAGAATATCCGTCACTGCGTATTATCGGATTACCTTCGGCATCAAGATATATTATCACAGTACCGGTTTCATCGTATTCATACGATAATCCGTAATAATCGCCATATCTTGCCACAGGGTCTCCGTTTGCACCAAGATAACGTTCCTCTACAACTCGGCCGTTATCATCCCGCATTCTACACACGGTCGCATAGCCCATATCAATAGCTTCTGTGATTACTCCATCAGGATTCACATAGCTTGTGCTGGTCACGCTTCCATCTACGGTTTCTCGGATACTCAACTCTGAGGCAGTGTATCCTGCATCATGGTCAACATCCGCATCAAGCAACAACCCTAAGATAGAAAGAAGAACCACAGATGCAATCAGCAGGATTCCGCATCCTCGTTTCAGGTTTGCACTCAAACTCCGTAACCTCTGCTCTTAATGGTCTCCACAACCTGAGACACATACTTCTGGCAGGTATCGTGGTCGGGAGCCTCTACCATCACACGCACGACAGGCTCCGTGCCAGACTCACGGACAAGGATACGGCCAGTGTCACCCAGTGCCTCGGCTACGGCCTTGACTGCTGCCTGCACTGCTTCATCATCCTGTGCAGCCTTTTTGTCGGTCACACGGACATTTTCCAGAACCTGCGGGTAAATCTTCAGGGGCTCAGCCAGCTTGCTCATGGGCAGCTTTTTGGCCAGCATTACTTCCATCATCTTCAGACTGGTCAGGATACCATCACCCGTGCTGGCGTACTTGCTGAAGATGATATGACCGCTCTGCTCACCGCCAATGCGACAACCGTTTTTCGCCATGTACTCATAGACGTACTTGTCACCCACTGCGGTCTTGGCATAGCCAATACCCTTCTCATCAAAAGCCTTATACAGACCAAAGTTGGACATGACCGTGGTAACGACGGTATTGGTCAGCAGCTTGCCACGCTCCTTCATGTAGCAACCGTAAATGTACAGGATGTGGTCACCGGTGATAACATTACCCTTTTCATCCACACACAGGCAACGATCAGCATCACCATCGTAGGCGAAGCCAACATCCAAGCCCTTCTCTACCACAAACTTCTGCAAACCTTCTATGTGGGTAGATCCAGCATTGTTGTTGATGTTCAGACCGTTGGGCTGTGCATTGATAACGTAGGTATCGGCTCCCAGAGCATCGAACACAGACTTAGCGATGTTCCAAGAACTACCGTTGGCACAATCCAGACCGACCTTGACGCCTTTGAAAGAGTAGATTCCGAGGCTGATCAGATAGCCCATGTAGCGGTTGCGGCCTGCCACATAGTCCACAGTGCAGCCAATATGCTCACGATGGGCAAAGGGCAGCTCAGGCCAATCCTTATCAAACACATGGAGCTTGCCGTCAATGTAGTCCTCGACCAACAGCAAAATTTCCTCCGGCATCTTCTCGCCATAGCAGTCGATCAGCTTGATGCCGTTATCGTAGTAGGGGTTGTGGCTGGCGGAGATCATGATACCACAGTCGAAATCATCCACCCGGGCGATGTAGGCCACGGACGGCGTTGTAGTGACGTGCAGCAGGTAGGCATCTGCGCCGGAAGCGGTCAGGCCAGCGACCAGGCTGTATTCGAACATATAGGAACTACGGCGAGTGTCCTTGCCGATTACAATGCGTGCAGGCTCGTTGTTGCCGTTGCGCTCACGCAAAGCGTTATAGTACCAACCCAGAAAACGACCGACCTTGTAGGCGTGGTCAGCAGTCAGAGTGATTCCAGCCTCACCACGGAAGCCATCGGTTCCAAAATACTTTCCCATTATAGTTTTTCCTCATCCAAAGAGTGAATTAACGAATACATGCTTTAGCCGGATAATTATCCGTTGCCTGCTGCTCACCACGGAGAGGTAGCACACTTGAGCAGCACAGCCATGTGGCGGAACACATGGCTGCGATAAGTATTAGTCTCTGCGGAACAAATCGCGAGTGTAAACCTTGTCCTGCACATCATCCAAGCAACTATCATAGCGGTTGGCAATGATGGCTTGGCTGCGCTTCTTGAATTCTTCAAGATCGTTCACGACCTCGCTGCCGAAAAAGGTAGAGCCATTCTCCAGAGTCGGCTCGTAGATGATAACCGTTGCGCCCTTTGCCTTGATACGCTTCATGACACCCTGAATGGAACTCTGACGGAAGTTATCGGAGTTCGACTTCATGGTCAGGCGATATACGCCAACCACCACATTGTGTTCCTTGCTGGGGTCATAAGCCTCGTTTGCTTCGTATGCACCAGCAATCTCCAAAACACGATCAGCAATGTAGTCTTTACGGGTACGGTTGGATTCCACAATAGCTTCAATCAGGTTTTCAGGCACATCAGCGTAGTTAGCCAGAAGCTGCTTGGTGTCCTTGGGCAGGCAGTAACCGCCATAGCCGAAGCTTGGGTTGTTGTACTGATCACCAATGCGAGGATCAAGGCATACGCCCTTGATGATTTGCTGGGTGTTCAATCCCTTCATTTCCGCATAAGTATCAAGCTCGTTGAAGTAAGACACACGCAATGCCAGATAGGTATTGGCAAACAGTTTGACTGCTTCGGCTTCAGTGAAGCCCATAATCAGAGTGTCGATGTTCTCTTTAATAGCACCTTCCTGCAACAAACCCGCAAAGGTATTAGCAGCCTTCACCAGACGTGCGTTATCCACATCCGTGCCCACAATGATACGGCTCGGGTACAAGTTGTCGTACAGAGCCTTCGACTCACGCAGGAACTCCGGGCTGAAGATGATATTGTCACAGTGGTACTTTTCACGAACAGAAGCTGTAAAGCCCACCGGAATCGTAGACTTGATAACCATGATGGCATCCGGATTATACTGAATAACCAGCTTGATAACTGCTTCAACCGCAGAGGTATCAAAGAAGTTCTTCTTGCTATCGTAGTTGGTAGGTGCTGCGATGACAACGAAGTCTGCATCCTTATAGGCGGCTTCAGCATTCAGTGTGGCAGTCAGATTTAAGTCCTTTTCTGCCAGATACTTCTCAATGTACTCGTCCTGAATGGGCGATTTTTTGTGGTTGATAAGATCAACCTTCTCCGGGACAATATCCACCGCCATGACCTCATGATGCTGCGACAGCAACGTGGCAATAGACAGACCGACGTAACCGGTACCTGCAACTGCGATTTTCATAGTCTTTCTCCCTTTCTATACATTCTTCCATCCTTAGCAAGACTTATGCTTTGATTCCCTGATACTCCTGCTGAACCTGCTGATAGCTTTCCAGATTGCCAATGTCATACCGCTTGCCCGGCATTTCCATGGCATGCACATCCGTTACTGTGCACAGCCATGCAATGAAGCTGCCCGGCGCATCGGTGCCGCATTTCCTCTGTGCAATCGCATCCTTGACCTTTTGGGCATCCTCTCGGGTGTAGACATAGAAGGGAGGGCAACACCAGTGGCTCTTGGGTTGGGCTGGCTTTTCTTCCATAGACAGAATCCTATCCCGGTCGTCGAGTTCCACCACACCGCATTTGGTGAGCTTCTTTTCGCTGGGCTCATAATAGCGCATGATGCAGGAGGTTTTCTTCTCGTTGGCATAGGCCACAAACTTGGAGAGGGAGAAATCCAGCACGTTATCTCCGGCAATCACCAGCATATCATCATCCAGCCCCAATCGGTCAATGGCAAACTGCATATCACATACAGCACCAAGCCGGGTCTCATTGCTGATTGTTCCATCGTCCACCACCCGGATATTCTGTTTCTTGGTTGCCGCCCAGTCTTCAAAATGGTGAGCAAACTTGTGGTTGCTAATGACCACATAGGTATCCACCAGACCAGCGGTATCAATGTCATCCACCAGCCAGTCCAAGATGGTCTTATCCCCTACCTTCAGCAAGGGTTTGGGAAAGTTCTCCGTCAAGGGATACAAGCGAGTTGCATATCCCGCCGCCAAAATCAAGCACTTCATATTAGTCCTCCGTCTTATGCCCTACGCCGTCCGCACTCTCACACAGATGGAAACTATACTTACCACGCATCTCCGGAAATGCAGTGAGATATTTTCGTTCCACTTCTTCCCGAATGGCATCTGTCTTGCTGGGATCAATCAATGCCATGCAGCACCCCTTAAAGCCAGCGCCGCTAAAGCGTCCACCGTAGATACCGTTGGTTTCCCGCATAATTTCATATAGCTTGATCTGCTCAGGCGCACCGGATTCCCAGTTATGGATACTGCTCCAGCCAGATTCAAAGGACAGGCGTCCATACTCCTCCAAATCCCCTCGCCGCCATGCTTCCGCACCGGCTTCCACACGCTTGAACTCGGTATACCAATGTTCACAGCGTTTGGCCCATTGCACCGGCAGCTTATCTTTATAGGTCTGGTAGATTTCATACGAAACATCACGGGCATTGGCCTCATTAAACTTTCCGTACTCCAGACCCGCAAAAGCCTGCAAAGCGTAAACACCGGATCGCAGTTCATCCACCCGCATATTATATTTAGAGCCAGTCAGACTGTGCTCCAAACCGCTGAAAAACACCGCAATCTTGTAGGGCTTCATATTGGGATTCGTGGGAATCAGCTCGTAGCTGTTATCCTTACAGTCCAGATACAGCAAGTGGTCTTTCTTGCTCAGGACCTCACAGCTCTGATCCAGGGTTCCTACATTAACGCCCACGTAATTCTTCTCCGCATCAAACGCAATGCTGATCAGTTCAGGCGGCTCCAGTTTAATTCCATTGACTTGGCACAATGCATCCAGAAAGGACAGTATCACCGCAGCAGAGGAAGACAAACCGCCAATGGGCAAAGAGCCCTCAATAACGCCACAAAGTCCGACTGTCAACGGAAATCGATTGCTCAGCGCCCAAGTCGCTCCCCGCAGGTAGTCTGCCCAGTCGCCCGTTTTTTCGCCAATCTCCCGGATATGCCACTGGGCACGTTTCGGGAATTGAAGACTGCACATTTCAACAACGCCATTCATCTTTGGCTTATACGCAATATGGATTCCTTTATCAATCGCAAGTCCTGTGATCTTTCCTAAGTTGTGATCACTGTGGGCACCAATGGGGCAAATCCGATAGGGACAAAAGCTGACACCTGTGGGTTCCTTGCCGTATATTTCGTAGAATCGTTCCTCGCAGCGCATAATATCCTCACGTCTCTTCTATTATAGTTATCCTAGAAAATCAAGTACTTCGCATAAACGCATTCCATAGCTGCATCGCCCTTGGCAACCGTGTACAAAACACGGTCTGCAAAGATAGTCGGATCAAAGCATCTTGAATTCAAATGCCCCAATTCTCATTTTCATATTGCTCGATTCACATAGTTTTCTGTTGCAAAATCACTGTGTTTAATAATGCATGGATTGCCAAAAACAATTGAATGATCTGGCACATCGCAGTTTACATATGAATTTGGTGCAATCAAAACATCACTTCCAACGTGAATTGATCCTACGATAGTTGCATTTACACCAATCCATACGTTATCGCCAATCACAGGTGTACCCTTACGCTTTCCACGGTTTTCCTGCCCAATCGTAACACCCTTATGCAGATTTATATTCCTACCCAAAACAGCTTTCGGATTGATTGTTATGCAATATGCATGACCAAAATACAACCCGGCACCTATCTGGGTTTCAGCATCAATTTCTATACATCGTTTAGCTCTGTATCGATTATACAGTTTCCTGTAAAATTTTTTTATCAGAGGATTTTGAGCTTCCTGCGCTCTTCGGTACCAAACCTGAAATTTCGGTACCCCCCCCCGATATCTCTGTTTATCCAATAATAAAACAGTATTACTCATCACATTACACTCCCATATAAAACTCTTTATACCATTCTGCAAACTTCCGCAGGCCCTCCCGCAGCGGAGTATGAGGCTTAAAGCCGAAGTCACGTTCCAGAGGCTCCGTATCTGCAAAGGTCACGGGCACATCACCGGGCTGCATGGGAACCAGCTCCTTGTGTGCCTCGAAATCATAGTCCGCAGACAGCACACCGGCACGAACCAGTTCTTCGGACAAAATCTGTACGAAGTCCAGCAGATTTTCCGGGTTGGAATTACCGATGTTGTAAACCGCATAGGGAGGAATAGGCAGACCATCTTCGCCATTCTTCTTTTCAGGAGCTTTCGCCATCACACGGACAACGCCTTCCACGATGTCATCCACATAGGTAAAATCCCGCTTGCAGTTGCCATAGTTGAAAATTTTAATAGTTTCTCCGTTCACCAGCTTGTTGGTGAAGCCAAAGTAAGCCATATCCGGACGACCGGCAGGGCCATAGACCGTGAAGAACCGCAGACCAGTGGAGGGGATATTGTAGAGCTTGGAGTAGGCGTGTGCCATCAGCTCGTTGGACTTCTTGGTAGCAGCATACAGAGAAACCGGGTTATCCACCTTGTCATCGGTAGAGTAGGGCACCTTCTTGTTGCTGCCGTAGACAGAGCTGGAAGATGCATACACCAGATGCTCCACGGGATAATGGCGGCAGGCTTCCAGAATGTTATAGAAGCCAATCATGTTACTCTCGATGTAGGCGTCCGGGTTGGTGATGGAGTAACGCACACCAGCCTGAGCACCCAGATTGACCACAATATCCGGATGGTACTGCTCAAAAATACTGTTGATAAGTGCCTTGTCCGCAAGGTTGCCCTTGATAAATATATAGTTCTCGAGCTTCTGAAGCTCCTCAAGGCGAGTTTCCTTGATGCGAACGTCGTAATAATCGTTCATGTTGTCCAGACCAACGACCTTGGTATCCGGCTCGGTAGTCAGGATACGCTTGGCAAGGTTGGAACCGATAAAACCGGATGAACCGGTGATGAATACTGTTTTACCCATCTTTTTCACACTTACCCTTTTCTCCACACCATCTTATTGACTACATTTACATACCCTTGAATGATGCGAACCACCTTCATGGACACGGTCTCGTCCACATAATCGGGGCAGGGTTTGCCAAGAACACCCTTCTGCTTCATCTCAATGGCCATATCGGTGGCGTTGAGCAGCTCCCGTGTGGTAATACCAGCCAGAATGAAGTCGCCGGCTTCCAGTGCCTCGGGACGCTCGGTGGATGTACGGATGCACACGGCGGCGATGGGATGACCGATGGAGAGGTAGAAGCTGCTCTCCTCGGGCAGAGTGCCGGAGTCGGAGACGATTGCCAGCGCGTTCATTTGCAGCTTGTTATAGTCGTTGAAGCCCAGCGGCTCATTGACCCGGACACGAGGGTCCAGCTGGAAGCCGCTCTTTTCCAGACGGTGCTTGCTGCGAGGATGGCAGGAGTACAGGATGGGCATATCGTACTTTTCTGCCAGCGCATTGATGGCGGTGAACAGGCTCAGGAAGTTCTTTTCAGAGTCGATGTTCTCCTCACGGTGGGCGGACAGCAGAATGTACTTGTCCTTCTCCAGCCCCAGACGCTCCAGCACATCGCTTTTCTGAATCTTTTCCAGATTCATGTGCAGCACCTCTGCCATGGGAGAACCGGTCTGGTAGGTACGCTCCTTGGGCAAACCGGTATCTGCCAGATACTTCCGGGCAAACTCGGAGTAGCACATGTTCACGTCAGAAATCACATCCACGATGCGGCGGTTGGTCTCCTCCGGCAGGCACTCATCCTTGCAGCGGTTGCCTGCCTCCATATGAAACAGTGGGATGTGCAGCCGCTTTGCGCTAATGGCGGACAGACAGGAGTTGGTATCGCCCAGCACCAGATAGCCCTCTGGCTGCAATTCGGACAGAAGCTCATAGCTGCGACCCAGAATGTTACCGCAGGTCACGCCCAGATTCTCGCCCACCACGGGCACTAGAATGTCAGGGCCGTATTCTCCGAAGGTGTTCTTCAGTTCAAAGTCTTCCCAGAAAACGGTGGAGAGGTTTCTGTCCCAATTCTGATTATAATAAACCACGCAGCAGTCAAAGTATTCCCGGCAGCGCTTAATAACCGCAGCCAGTCGGATGATTTCCGGACGGGTGCCGCAGCCAATCATGACCTTGGTGCGACCGTCGTTTTTCCATGTAAAGTTGTGTTCCATAAAATTTCTCCTAACGTCAACCAGTATCTTCTCTTACACCGGCTCGAAGAAGGTGTCCGGATGGTTCGGGTTGAAAATCTCGTTGCAGGTCATCACCGTCACCAGATTTTCCGTTTCGGACAGATTGATGATGTTGTGAGTCCAGCCGGGAATCATGTGGACAGCCTCGATCTTGTCTCCGGAAACCTCAAACTCTACCGTTTCCCCGGTGTTGATGTTACGTTCCTGAATCAGGCCGTGACCTGCCACCACGATGAACAGTTCCCATTTGGAATTGTGCCAATGCTGTCCCTTGGTGATGCCCGGACGACTGATGTTGATGCTCACCTGCCCGCAGTCGGCAGTGTGTACCAGTTCCGTAAAGGAGCCACGGTTGTCTACGTTCATCTTGAGGGCGTACTTGAATTTGTCGGTGGGCAGATAAGTCAGGTACAGGGAGTAAAGTTTCTTGGCAAAGGAGCCGTCCGGCATCTTGGGCATCATGAGGGTGGTGGGCTGTGCCTTAAACTCCTGCAGAAGATCCACGATTTCGCCCAGCGTGACCTTGTGGGTCACGGGGACGCAGCAGTAACGACCATCTGCTTGCAGAACAGTCTCCACACCATCAAACTCACAGTGCTGCTCCTTGCCTTCCAGCAGGTCAAACATTCCCTCTACCAAATCGTCGATGTACAGCAGTTCCAACTCGGTACTGCGGTCGTTGACAGTGAAGGGCTCGTCATTGGCAACCGCCCAGCAGAAGGTGCTGACAGCACTATTGTACTTAGGGCGGCTGTGACCCATCAGGTTGACGAAGCGGTAGACTGCAACCTTTGCCCCCGTCTCCTGAGCATACTGGAAGAACAGTTCCTCGCCAGCCTTTTTGCTGCGGCCGTACTCGCTGTTGCCAAACCGACCTGCCAGCGTGGCCTGAATGGAAGAGGACAGCATGATGGTTGCCTTATTGTTGTGCTTTTTCAGGCAGTTCAGCAGATCAGATGCAAAGCCGAAGTTTCCCTTCATGAAGTCTTCCGGGTTCTCCGGGCGATTCACGCCTGCCAGATTGAATACGAAGTCTGCTTCCTGGCAGTACTCGTCCAGCTCCACCGTGGTGGAATCCAGATCATACTCGTAGATTTCTTTAATATCCAATGCCGGGCGAGTCTTGTTCTTCCCATCCCGGATGTTTTTCAGGTTGTTGCACAGGGCGGTTCCCACCATACCCTTGGCACCTGTGACTAGAATGTTCATTCTCTCACCTCTTAGTGTACTGTGGTGCAGTCGGAAACATCTGCACCATCCAGCACAGTTGCATGATTGCAGATGGTGCAATTGCTGCCAATGCGGGCAAAGTTTCCCACCGTTGCGCCTGTGCGAACTACGCTGTTGGTGTAGATAAGGGCGTAGTCCCCTACCGTCGCATCACAGTGGACCTCTGTTCCGGCATTCAGCAGAACACCGTTGCCAACGGACGCACCATTCTGGACACAGGCATTTTGCAGCACCACGCAGCCACAGCCCAACTTTGCGTATGGACTGATGTAGGCGCTGGGCGCAACGATATTGGGAAAAGCAAAGCCAAGGGCTTTCGCCTTCTCATACACCTGTGCCCGGAACCGATTGTTGCCGATACCCACCACCAGCAAGCCGTACTCCTTCCGCAGCTCCGGCAGATCAGCAAGACCGCCAATCACCGGAATACCGCAAATCTCAGTGCCTACAGGTTGTCCATCATCCACAAAAGCGCAATTGTATTGGAGCATCGCCTGCTCGGCCATCATGCGTCCAAAACCACCAGCACCAACCAACAGGAGCTTCTCCTTAGACATTAGGAATACCCTTCAGCTCATTCTGGACATATTCAGTGGTCAGAATCTTCTTCACAGTGCCCTCAACATCCAGACGCTCGGTGTTGTGGCTAGTGTAGGACTCGTCCGCCATGGTATGTACCTCGCCCTTGACCACGAACTTATCATAGTTCAGGTCGCGATTATCCGCAGCAACACGGAAGTAATGACCCATATCCTGGCTGCGCAGACGCTCCTCACGGGTCATCAGAGTCTCGAACAGCTTCTCGCCGTGACGGGTGCCGATGATGTTCGTGCCGGTATCGCCGAACAATTGCTGGACAGCCTTAGCCAGATCGCCGATGGTGGAAGCATCAGACTTCTGGATGAACAAATCACCGGGATTTGCATGTTGGAAAGCGAACAAGACCAGATCCACAGCCTCGTCCAGGTTCATCAGAAAGCGGGTCATGTTGGGGTCGGTGATAGTAATGGGGTTACCAGCCTTGATCTGGTCGATGAACAGAGGGATAACGGAACCGCGGCTGCACATAACGTTGCCGTAACGGGTGCAGCAGATGGTAGTCCCGCCACGCTCAGCCGCTACGCGGGCATTTGCGTAGATGACGTGCTCCATCATGGCCTTGGAGATACCCATAGCGTTGATGGGGTAAGCAGCCTTGTCAGTGGACAGGCAGACGACACGCTTAACGCCTGCGTCGATGGCAGCGTGCAGAACGTTGTCAGTACCGATGATGTTGGTCTGAACGGCCTGCATGGGGAAGAACTCGCAGGAAGGAACCTGTTTCAAAGCGGCAGCGTGGAAGATGTAGTCAACACCGGGCATAGCATCCTTGATGGACTGGGGGTTGCGGACATCGCCGATGTAGAACTTGACCTTGCCAGCAGTCTCCGGATGCTTGGCCTGAAGTTCGTGGCGCATATCATCCTGCTTCTTCTCGTCACGAGAGAAAATGCGGATTTCCTTCAGGTCAGAATCCAAGAAGTGCTTCAGAACGGTAGAACCAAAAGAACCAGTACCACCAGTGATCATAAGGGTTGCGTTATCAAATGCAGACATTTTTATTTCCTCTTTCTATACTTCTATTGCAATGTTTTCATTTAAAGAATTTATAGGCTTGATGTGTTACTCTCAAAAGCTCTGCTTTCATATCAGTGTTGTATGCTTGCATATCGTAGGGTAACTTGGTCTCTTTGCATTTATCAGCATACTCTTTTGTCGTTTCTATGAAATGAGCTGGTACCCCCCCCCCAGACTTCTCCATGTGGAACAGATCGTGTTACTACGCTTCCTGCTGCAATAACAGAGTTCGGCCCAATTTCAATCCCGGGTAATAGGGTCGACCTCATTCCAATAAAGCAGTTGTCGTGGATTACGATTGGCGCAAATTTAAACACATCTTTATATTCCTCCGTATCACGGAATAAGAAAGTGCCTGCGTCGTGTGTAACAAAGTTTACTTCTGCAGACAGGAGTACATGGTTTTCGACTTGAATCAACCACGGCTCGCTTCCCCACCGAGGATTTCCAGTAAATCTGCACTCGTTTCCAACCTTAACGCCAATTTTGCGTGCGTACTCAATTGGATTTCTTCTAGCTATCCTTTCTGTAATTTTTCGGATAAGTTTCATTTTCCATATCCTCCCACTACTATTTCCGATTATGCCTTCTTGTTTTTCATATCCTTGTTTGCCTTCAGGTAACGAACACCATACAGCACTGTAACAGTAAAAATCAAAGCTGCAATAGCATAACGTACAAATGCATAATCATAAATTAAAATTGCCAGCATAGAAATAATAAGCGTCAGCATCGATATGATTGCGATCATTTTATTGTCGTACACAAAATCGACCGCTGTAACATTTTTCTTGAACTCACGATTTGCCCAAATTGACAGCAATGCTGCCATTACGATATAGGAAACCAATGTTGTATATGCGGCAGCCATGTAACCATATGCATTGATCATGAGATAATTCAACACAACATTCAACAGTGCTGCAATCGCAGAAGAAATCATGATCATTTTCGTTTTCTTTAAATAGACCAGAATATCCGAATACAAATTTGACACTGCAATAAAATATACACCGCCTGCAATGGGGGGCATAATATAAATTCCTTTATAGTATTCTGCTGTCGCCAAAATCCTCACAATTTCCGGGGCAAGGTACACAAGTAAAATTGCGACCAAAGAGTACATTCCCAGCATCGTCATAGAAAGTTTTCCGATTTTGCTTTTCGGGTTTTCCATGTTTTGGTACAAATACGGTTCAAAAGAAGCGTTAATCGCAGTCCAAACCATCAATGACAATGAACTAACAGTATATAAGGTACTATAAACACCCACTGCAGAATTTCCAACCATTTTACTTATCATAAGACGATCAGAAACACTTAAAATCTGAGATGCAATAGAATAACCTATCAGCGGTAGACTCAACTGAAGCGAAAACTTCCAATACTTAGATGAATAAAAGCACTTACCCTTTAAGAAAATAGAAAGCCATATAACTGCGGCAACACCATAAACTATGGAATAATTCGCAAATAGTCTTACGCTAGCAATATCACTAAAATCTATGCTATTTGCATATAAAACAGCTGCTACAGCCAATCCGGATGCAGCTACAGCCGAAACAACTGTTACTGCACCTGACAGTTTATATCGATATTCAAATCTCTGTCGAGAGAGCCAAAAATCTCTAGCTGGCGCAACAAGCAATCCAATCAGCAGCAATATCATCAGGTGTGTCGGAAGTCCTGTTATATTGTTCCAGAACGAAGATGCAACAAAATAAAGGAGTGCCAGCCCAATTGCAACAATGGATGTCAAGGAGAGTACCGATGATACATATTGATCGCGCTCTTTTTCAAACTCACGCAACGCAATAGAAAATCCACCCGACGTTAAAGCCAGCGTTGAAACAACTGTTATCATTGAATACCACGAGCTATACAAATTGACCACGCCCACTTGATCTGTAGTCATAATTCTGGTAAAGATTGGGGTGGTAATAATAGCTAGGCCTCGTGTAAAAACAGTTGCAAACAAATATACTATTGCTGATTTAAACCCGACTGGTATTGAAATCTTTGTTTTCTTTTTTTCCATAAACGAAGGCTGTCCCTCTCTTATTTTCTGAGTAGTATGTAATCATTGAATATTTGATACTGGTGGCAGCATCCATAATAATACATCACGGTGCAGCCCAAGTTTTCATGATGCCATTTCTTATAATCCGGGTCAAAGCAGATTGCGAGCTCACCTCTTTGACCAGTAAACACCAGCATATCATCGAGCTTTTGGAAATAATAACATGGCTCAGTTGCATCATACACACATTCAAAGTGGTTTCTATTATCTATAGCATCAAGTTTTCCAACAAACACACCTATAGAGCTTCTCGATATTCCACTAAGACTACTGTCATTAACTGCATTGCGCTCTAGCGTGTCATGATCCGACGCATAGATCAAGTCCCCCGCAGACGAATCATTCAGAATTACACCCATTGTTCTTTGAACAGAGTCATTTTTTGTATTAATTCTCCTGATGGTCAATTCCTCACTTGCGTCAGTAATAGAGTAAGTATCAGCTTTTTTCTGCTGCAGATACAAAAGCCATCCATTCGGATAGATTTCTCCCGTACCAATGATCCACCCATCTTTTAAGGTATTGATATGGTGGATGTGTCTACAAGGCAAGGTTGGCTTTGCACTGGAAACCAATTCATATAGTTCAAAGCAATGATCATCCACCACTTTAACCTTAAATTGGAAGCCGTTTCTATTTCCGTTCTCATCTACCCCATCTGCAAGCATCCAGTCTATCACATGAGGTTTGATTTTCTTACTGCACAGTGCAATAATATTTCCCGTTGTAAGGCCGTGTGGTGATTGTGCAATAACTTTTACTGTATCGCCTTTTTGTAATTTCGACACCATGCCTGATTCATTCCATTTGAATCGTGTCTTTACAGTCCCATCCACCGTTTCAGGCAGAAGCACTGTTCTCTTACATATAGTTATATTGCTATCAGTGCAATCAACGTCATCCTCTATCCTTATTTTATTTCCAAAGTTTGTTCCCCAAGCATTGCTATGACCCTGTTGAAATTCATACTCGCCTATGTCACTAAACTCGTATTTACAATACCACTGTCTTCCGCCATCACTGGACGCAAAAACACAAACTCTGACCCCTTCTTCAACATTGGAACAGTATGTCCCAATCAGGTTCATTTTGTCATTTCTGGTTCCTGTTCCAATAAAGCGAAAGGCATTAGCCTGGAGTGTCTGTGAGTATCGGTAGAAACGCGAACACAGTTTCACTTCGCCCCCAACAGACACTTCTTTGCTCTTTCCAAATCCCCCATTACCGTATGTATCGTGGTAACTTAAATCCGAATTTACACAAGGTGTATAAGAATAGCAGTGGTTTGGCAGCCCCGGATAATAGCATTCACATTCCGAAACGTTATTATGAGGTGCTGGATGTTTTCTCCCCGGCAGATCCCAAACAACACTTTCTTCAAATTTGATACTATCTCCAGATTTTGAAAAGCCTTCACAGTTTTTATTTCTTGCCGGCTTGTTATGATAAATTTGGCCTTTATCTGTAAAAATGCATAGCCGAACATCTTTAACATAGGTGTCCTGTTTTACAACACGCATATACGGAAGCAAAAGGCACTGCATAAAATTACTGCCTTGAATCAAACCGGGAAAGTTTCTATCACACAGTTCAATGCGATAATTAAGAAAAGGGGCTCGGACATTTGGAATGTAAAACAATGTGTTCCCTCTTCGCTTTACCACAATATCGCCATATGCCGCCACCACAGAAGCTGCCTTCACTGGGTGTTCAAATACTGCATACTCTTCTGTGTCAATAATTCTTTTATAGCCCAGAAAACTGCGCGGGTTTGATTTCATCGCACATCTTGTACCAATTAGTTTCGCGGCATTTTCTTTTGTCAACTTTGCAGTAATCATCTTCCTCCTCCTTCCGTACACTGCATCAATCACAGTTTCATATTGACAGCTCTATCCAAAACGGCAGTGTACAACTCACCAACAAAACGCTGCTTTGCCGTCTCTATTGCGTGTTGTTTCATAGCATCAATCGAACCTTCATCCAATAAAAGAATTCGTTCAATGGCTTTCATAATGGATGCAGAATCGCATCCTTTAATTTTTATACCATTGAAACCATCTTTAATGATTTCATCAGCACCGCCAACTGCATTACATAGAACAGGAATTCCTAGTGATAGACTCTCAGAAAGCTTCGTAGAAAAACCTGCTTTTGCGTACCGAAGATTCTCCCGAAAGAGAATACTGAAGTCAGCCTTTTCAATCACCTTCACGCATTCTTCATGAGGAACACGACCATACGCAATGATACCAATTTTCTCTGGATCATCGATTTGCAAAAGCGTTTTAACCTGCTCTTTTGTCACCCCGACGATATCCGCAACAACCTTTACTTGGTCATTGTTTATGTCTTTGATTGCAATTAGATACGGAAGAATCAGATCCTTTTGCGCCGGCGCCCCTGCATATACCAAATGGCGACCATGGGATGTTGGTACAATTTCAGATTTGACACAGCTCATAATAGGTGGTATCTGAATCACATTTTTACAGCCATGGGACTGATAGTATGCTGTAAGATAAGGACTAATAGATATAATATAATCCAGCTTGGAATCCATGTTTCGGATACGATAATCCACGTTTTTAGCAACTACATAATTCCACTTTTTTGATCGTGACAACTCATACCATTCTGTTACATCTGCACCAACCGTAATCCCGCGTGGGTGACAAAAAGCTATTATCTTTTCTGTCATCCTCTCTTTTTCATTATAGACAATGACGGTATCCGGCTTTTCAGTAACAATCGCATCTTTGATTACACAGAAATCCGCACAACCACAAAATATGTTTTCTACATTCTTTATTTTCGACTTTGGTTGTCTCTTTAAAATATAGCGGAATCCATCATACTCAATTTCGTCTTGCTTTCCTGCTGTCGGCTGACTCAAGCATAAAAAGATGACCTCATTGCCTGCTTCTCGTAATACCTTGGCAATTTGGTATACCCTTATTCCCGCTGCCGTCTCAGGTAATCCAGACCAACCAATATATAAAACCTTACTCATCTGCATATCCTCCGTGATCACTTAGCGATAGAATATGCCCCATATAAAGCATTATCACCAATTGCTTCACATCACAATACACCACATTAAAAACCGACAATCCTCCCAAGGCCATAAGCCAACAAACTATTGGAAGCATGGCGATCCATTTTATTGAATGAGATTTCATTATTGATAAGAGCGTTTTCACTTGAGGAACAAGCCACTGTAAAAGAACAACTATGCCGTAATGAAACGCAATAAACACATATTGGTTATCTATATTTGAAATATAGCCCTGTGTAGAGTCATAATATACAGCACTTGCTCCGTTACCAAATACCCAGCCCAGAAAAGAAGATGCTCCTGCAATATCTGCATATTGGTGGCTTCGACTGTCACGACCAAGTTTATCGCTCAAAAAAATCAAGTTATTTGAAAAATAACTCTGCAAGAGGCGAACAATCAAATAACCCGTCAACATAAGCAGTATTACACGCAATATTTTAATTCGAACATTATGCTGTGTTGTTCCCAGCAAATAAATAGCTATACCGACAAGGCACGATTGGATAATCCAACTTCTAGAATTAATAATGACTGCAAAAATAACATTAAATCCAATTAGAAGCGCTTGCGGCAACCCAATCCCATCATCACGCAAAATTCTATCCGTCAAATAAACTACTGAACACCAAAACAAGGATACATAATAGTAAATCAGCGAAGAATTTCCAACAACTACTACGCCATACCTGGCCACAAGCGTTATATATTCATATCCAAGTAAACAAATATATGCAATTATTAATATCGGCAAAATTCTTCTAACTGCATTCCATATTCCATCATCCATTCCAACAAAAACAGCCAGACTCACCAAATAGACAAGTGGCGTTGTTGGCGAAGTAATTGCAGAATACAAGCCATCTTCGAGGAGCATTTTTGAAAAATAGAACACAATTGTCAAGAACAATATTGAACCGTATAAGAAATGCGCCCTGTTTTCACAAATCTTTGCCACGGCAACTATAAAAATCACAAACAAGGCAGAATAAATGAGTATAAGATATATCGGTGTTGACGTATCGCCTCGCTTAAAATACATTGCATACTGTTCATTTACCCATATAGCATCTTTATATGAGTAGACCAGTGCCATAAACAGAGCAATTATTGAGTATACTATACACGCTCTTTTTTGCTTAAACTCCATTTTTTCTTCCCTGACAATCCCTAATTAAATCAAGCCATCTATTGCAAACAAGATTTTTGTCTACTCGCGTATAAATCTTCTTTGCATTAGTGCCCATTTTTTTTGCGCTTTCCCTATCCGTCAACAGACTGGCCATCGCCGTTGCCAATTCATTAGAATTCCTACATTCTACGATAACTCCATTTTCTCCATTGGTTATCAATTCTCTTGCGCCACCTGGCGAACAATCTGTTGAAACACATGGCAAACCAATTGCCATAGCTTCAATTAATGCATTAGGAATTCCCTCGTAATCTGAACTTAGTACGAAAAGCGAAGCATCCTTGATATATTCCTGAATATTATTTTTCGCCCCAGGCAAAAAGATCCTATCCTTAAGGCCCTTAGACTCAATAAATTTCTCAAGCTCCTTTCTTAGGCTTCCTTCACCGTATATAACGAGCGTATAGTCAGGAATTTTTTTTGCAAGTTCGGAGAATGCATTGATAAGTAACTTCTGATTTTTTTGAGGCTCCAATCGACCAACTGTTACAATTTCTTTTCTTTCTACGGTAAAATCGTGCGTAGGGAATCCTGTTACATCAAGCGGATTGAGAATAACGGCACTACGTTTTTGCACTTTTTCCGGATAACATTCTTGTGCACCTGTAGTCTGGAAGACAAATTCATCCGCTCTGTGTTCTACAATTTTTCTATAAACCTTATCAACTTTTCTCTGATTAACTTGATTCGGATCATTTCGTTCAGAATAAATCAGCGGAATATGAAGTCCTGTAATTGCCACCGCTGTTAGAGCAGCAACATCATTGTAAAAGGATATTACAACATCCGGTTTCCACCTTCTACACAGAGAACGAATCGCTCTTATGATTACAATATGAGGAATACCCATCTTTTTTTCACTGTAGCAGCTCAGGAGCTCTACTTGAGATTTTAATGCATAGTTACTTTTAGCAGCTGTTCCTGTAAGCAAAATTTTAACTTCACAGCCTTTATCACACCATGCATTAGAAAGAATGCTCATCACACGCTCTGCTCCGCCAAAATTCATACTTGATGCGACAAATAAGCACTTCATTAGACTCCACCCTCACTTATATTTTCGTATATGTCGGCATACTTTTTTGCCATCGTTATCGCCGAAAAAACAGCTGACTTATCCCATGCATTCCGCCCTAGACGCTTTCTCTTTTCTTCATCAGAATAAATCGACTCGAGAGCTACAAGGATATTCTCCTCTTTGGGGGCAATCAGTAGCGCATCCTTTTGATCCATGAGCATATCAGGAATTCCGCCAACATCGCTTGCAATAATAGGGAGTCCAGTTCCCATTGCCTCAATCAATGTCATTGGCATTCCCTCAAATTTAGACGGAAGAATAAAAACATCTGCATTGTGCAGCCAAGGGTAAACGTTGCTCTGTAAACCAGCAAATTCGACTGCATCTGTAATATTGAGTTGACCTGCAAGCTGCATCATATTCTCTTTGAGTTCACCATCTCCCAGCAACTGTAGCCTTGCATCCGAATGGTGTTCTTTGAAACGAGCAAAGCTTCTCAACAGAAGTTCATGGTTCTTCACATCCATGAACCGACCTATATGAAGAACTGTAAAGGTATCTTTTCTCGCATAACTTTCCTTTACAATGCATCGTGAAAGGTCAATTCCGTTAAATACAACTGGTATTCTGTTGTCTGGCAATCCATACACTTCTTGAATCGTCCTTTGGATTTCTTCACTCAGTGCCACAGGAACCACATTAAAATGTTGGAATAGCACCCCATTAATGGTTTTTCCTGCTTTCGTCTGCTCCTTCTGGGCAACATTGTGCACCGTATGCACCCTTTTAACCTTTAAACCCAGTGAAGCCAAAAAGGCATACGGCAAAACATACCGATGCGTGTGTATGACATCTGGTTGATATGCCTTTATTATTCTCCGCATTTTTGAAATAATAGACGGATCAAATCCTCTTTTTTTGCCTAGGTACTCTATTTTAATACCCTTGTTTTCAATGCGTTCCGTTATAGCAGTATGCAAATCAAAAAAACTAATAACTAAAACATCGTGGCCTTCTGCAGCAAGACTACATGATAGATTTTCCACCATGGTTTCTGCACCGGCCAGTCCAAAATCCGGCATAATCTGAATTATCTTCATATATTGCTCCATATATCCTGATTACTAGATGCAGCATTTTCAGCTGACCATTACCCATTCCTGCGTCTGCTTTTCGGTAATCTTTTGCATAGCCTTTCGTACAAAAGCGACCTTATTCCAAATCCAACTATTTTTTTCGGTGATCCACTTATCTATATATCTTTCATATTCTGAATCAGGCAACAGATGATTCAACGCTTTCAGGAGTTCAATGTGCAAAGAATGGTAGAATGGACTCGTAAGCTTTCCGCCCATATCATAGTAGCTCCAATGACCCGCATCGAACTTACATAAACTGTTTTTTATTCCATCAGAGGTTTGTTTCCACGCCTCTGAGTATTTCAACTTTCCTGTCAGTTTCCATGCGTCAAATAATCCAAAAGCTGAAAAAATCCATCCATTCAGCACAGGAGCTTTGTCTGGATACTCCTTTAGAACCAGTCCATCGGGGGAGTATTCACTTGTCCCGCCTTCTGCTACCGGCAAAAGCATAAAGTCGATTGCTTTTGTGCATGCAGTATAGTATTTCTGATTCTCGGTTTCCTTATATGCACGAGCCAATAAGGATGCGCCTTCGCCCTGTGCCATCGAAGAATAAGGATTATTATAGTGCAGTACCCCAAATGTATTCCATGCACCGGACTTTTCCTGATTACTGACTGCCCAATCCGCCATCGCTAAAAAGGCATTGTAATAGTCGCGCTTTTTAGTTTCAAGCCAAAGATCATATGCTCCCAGACCGTATTGAAATATGGCAATCGGGAAATAAACTTGTTCTCTATCATTTCCATGTGATGCAATGTTCTGCGGAATACCGGATGTATCAATATTCTTTGTGTTTTGAATCTTCCCACAAAAATTGTTATAGTATCCAGCAATTTCAGATACCGAATAGTATTTTCCTTCATCTTGTTCCACATGAAGAACACTATCATGTCGAAGCATTTTTATCCACTTCTGAATCATTGCATTAGAAATCATAGCTTACTCCTTAGAAAAACTTCCGTATGAATCCGCTCACAATTACTTTTGGCGAAAAATCTTTTGCTTTCCGTAAGCAAGCCTCTTTCATGTCAATTATCTTTTGAGGATTGCTTTTTATCATTTCAAGTGTTTCAACAAGTGCATCGTCACTGCCAAATTTATAGCCAATACCCGTAATATTATCTTCGATCACATCATCATAGCTTTCCCATTTTGATGATATTACAGGTAGGCCGGCAGCATACGCATCTATGATTGTCCCAGGTATTCCCTCGGTATAAAAAAGTGTCGGGAACACAAGTGCGAAATAGTTCTTCAGCGTTTCCACACTTTCGTCGTAGTTCACACTTCCCTTATATTTGATATATTCCGGGAAATGCTTCTGTAGCTCTTCAAATTCATGGGTATAGTCCTTCCAAACTTCTCCATAAATATCGAGCGTATACACAACGCTTCCGCTTTTCTCATTAACTTTCTTGATGGCGTTAATAAGGTTTTCGATTCCTTTACCTTTCATAACACGTGAAAATGTACAGAGCGCATAAGGTTCTTCGAATGAATGTTGCAAATCAGAAGCTGAAAGCTGCGCCAGTTCTTTGCAATTCGCCATCAACTCAATATTGTTGAAGCCACGTCTTTCAAGAGCCTTCTTCATCGTTGTTGTCTCTACGCAAATTGCTGTATAATTTTTGAGCTGTTTTTCAAGCCACCTGTACTTATCCAGATAACTATCAAGCCAGCCACCGACAACAATATAGTATGTTTTGCGGTGGTAAATTTTATTAAGTACCGAAAACAAGGGTGTAAAAATCAGCACGCCCTTGTACGCCGGTAAAACCATGCAATTTTCACACTGCTGAAACATTTTTATTGTACCGGCAATCATCGCAGGAGCTTTCTTAGCTCCGCCGTGTGTGTCTACAGCCATAGTACTTTCTGTTCCAAGCTGTTTTTGAAATTCATGAAACAGAATTTTGACCTTAATTGTCTGACCATTCAACAAGTCATAACCAAACCCAAAATGTCCAACGATTCCCACTTTTTTCATCCCGAATCTCCCATCCTAATGAGTATCCCCATTCAAAAACGATACATAATCCCACATTTTAGTGAATTTCCAAAGTCCATCCAGCGACTTCCCGTTGTAGCTGCCCGTATAAGTTTGTCCATCATATTCCGCCAACTGATGGGAGAACTCATATTCTCCACTCATATCTTTTGCTGTAAAAAGAATCTTTCTGAACGCTGGGATTGCCTTATAAGCCTCATAATCTGATACCGTTAGTCCTTTGTCGTCATTTATCAGAACAATCTTTTCATAATTTACCCGCTTGCAGCGTTCGGCCCATTTTTTCTTGACGCTTTCACAATCCGTGTCATGCGGGAATCGAATCTCTACTTCCTTTAGTCCAGACCCCCCCCCCGATTTTTCCAACACACATCCCATTATGCAGCGAAACAGAAATAGGCTGCGATAAATACTCCTTAAGATTTGAACACAATGTAATAAATTGATTTCTGTCAATCGAAATGTTAATTAACGGCGAGCTAAATTTCAGCCCCAAAAGATAGTAAAGCTCTCCGCCAATGCAATTTGCTGCAAAGATAGAGATATCACTCAGATCGCTATAATTAAATCGCGAACGAACATTCTTCATATGTCTTTTCCGGCAAACTATGCAGTGCGGAAGTTTTGTGTAAAACTTAAATACTTTGTCCTGTAATATGGCATTATTCACAACCTATTCCTCCATGCACTGAAACACTTACCTGTTGTGTCCTTTTATTCAGCAATTAAACCTTCCTCTTATCAATCCCGATGCCAGTACCCTTTACCCACGCCCAGCATCCGAGTTCATACAAGCTGCGTACCACATTGTGACCCTCGATTTCATGGTATAGCTGCCAATGGTACTTTGCCTGTTTCAACTTGTTGCTGGACACCGATCCAGCACGGCCCATCCGATATGTACCCAAGACTTCTTCCATGCCATAGCAGTAATCCGTTTTCTTCAGGATCTTCAGCCACAGAGCAAAGTCATTGCGCTTCTTAATCGGCGGCACTTCAAACTTTCCCAGTGCCTCCTGATCGTACATCACCGACAGGTTGCCGATTGGATTGGAAAGACGAATCATTTTCTTGTAGTCAGTTTTCTTCGGCGGGATGAACACCGTGTGCAAATCATTGCCGCTCTCGTCCATCCAGCCGTAGCCTGTTGCGCTGAACTTAGCGCCGGTCTTTTCCATGAAAGCAATCTGCTTCTCCAGCTTGTCCGGCATCCACAAATCATCGCTATCCAGGAATGCAATATACTTGCCAGACGCCCGCTTCATGGCCTCCGTCCGAGCAACCGCCGGTCCCCCATTCTGCGGAAGAACATAGTAGTGGATATTGGGATACTTCTCCAAGTATGGCTTCAGCACTTCGGCAGTGTTATCGGTGCTGCAATCGTCCACAATCTGAACCTCCCAGTCTGTAACCGTCTGGGCAATCACAGAATCAAGCGATTGCAAAATAAACTTGCCGCAGTTGTAAGTCGGCATAATCACACTAACTAGCATTCTATCGTTCCTCTCCGCATATCAAAGATTACAGCCCAGACTCATTCTCCAAGAGTCTGAGCCGTTTATTCCTTATAAAGCTCTACTAATCGTCCTCAGCAGTGTGATCTACACACTGCCGCTATTTCTTATACTGCTACAATGTCTTGTGCCGCTGCATTGATTCTCCACTACGCTCTAAATTGCACCATTTTTGATGTTACGGTAGCTCCCTTGCTCTTGCCGGATTACACCACAGGAATGAGCATCTCTGCGACCATGTGTTTATCACCATCTTGCTCACATCCGCCTTGTTATCTCCAAGACCGGGATGAAATCGCAGATGATGTTATCATCGTCAAGCCCTGAAACCGTTATGTGATAGTCACCATAGTGTCGGTAATACCATCACGGTGCAATCAGACATAAACCCACGAGCTACCGTCGCATCCATAAAAGTGCTTTTTCGGGGCATAAAAGCTTCAATTCACACTCGTTTTGCCCTCTCTCACGCCCATGGTCTCGGCATTTTGCTCTATCATGAGTGCTGTATCGCCCATATACAGGGCAATCTGCCGGCTTCTCGGCTTAACGCTACTGTAAGAGCTGCATTTATGCCCGACTCCACTCTGGAATTTCTTCCAATTTCTAGCAGTCAGAAATGTGTAAAATTATCGATATTTAGTGGTTTTCTCCATTCATCGCAGTGGTTTGACCCTCGGAAACTCCCTCGGTGCTTTCCGGCATAAACAGGATCTTCACGGTCGCCAGCATGATTTTCAAATCCTCAATCAGGCTGGGATGTGCAATATACATCAAATCCATCTGCAGTTTATCGTAGGGGGTGGTGTTGTATTTGCCGTACACCTGTGCATAGCCAGTCAGACCAGCCTTTGCCTGAAGCCGCAGCGCAAACTCCGGCATCTCCTCGCAATACTGGGCGGCGATCTCCGGGCGCTCCGGACGAGGGCCTACAATGGACAGATCACCTTTTAGAATGTTGAGTAACTGAGGCAACTCATCCATGCGGCAAGCGCGGATGATATGGCCGACCTTCGTGATGCGGTCGTCTTTGTCACCAGTGGAAAGACGTGCCACACCATCTTTTTCGGCATCCACACGCATGGAGCGGAACTTCAGAATTTCGAACTGCTTGCCGTCTTTGGTCAAACGCACCTGCTTATAGAAGGCGGGACCACCATCGGATTTGACCGCAATGGCTGTGATCAGGAACAGCGGGCTCAAGATGATCAGTGCCACCAGCGAGATCACAATATCCATGGCACGCTTGACAAACAAGAACTCCGGGCTTGCCATGTAACGTCCCACACGCAGCATGGGCAGGTGGAACATGTGCACGGGCCGAGTACCGCTCATGATTACATCGCCCACACGGGGGATGACGAACATATTGATACCTTGCCCCACGCAGTATTTCAGGATGATATTCCGCTCGTGGCTGTGGACGCCGCTGACGAACACCGTTTCCATGCCGTCCAGAAGGCTCAGGTCTGCCATGCACTCGGATACACTGAGGGTCATCCGCACATCGTATTTCTGGCTCAGGCCATACTCGTTGATGAGCTTTTCCATGCCGTGCCGCACATCATAAATCACAGCGGTTTTCTGGGGCGGAAAGGTCTTGTAATACCACTTGTGAGCACAGGACGCCCAGATGGCTGCCATGGCAAGCTGCCCCACAATGGCTGCAATGCCGGGCAGCAGGTTGCAGAACTCTGCCGACATCAGGCAAATCACAATATACAAAATTCCATCCGTGGCCATGGCACCGAGGATCTGGCCGTACACCAGCTCCGAGTCCCGCTGCATGGACATCAAGAATGCGTCGTAGACCTTACCCAGTGCGATGTACAGCACAAAAAACAGACCCAGAACTGACAGATTTCCCCTCCAACCAAACTTTGCGTAGGTCTGGTTTGAGTAGTACAGGAACCAGCAGGCCGCAAACGGCAGTTCGATCATCAAAACATTCAGAATCTTCACGATCCGCAACATTACATCATGCTGAAACTTTGACATAATCCTCTCCAATAACTCCTTTAGATTTTTTACGACTCACTCAAATTTTCCGACCCACATTACAGCAACTGTTTGGGGTCGCGCTATTAACTACACAAACCAATCTCTTACCCCGTTTTGTAGTTAACTGAAACATTCAGGTTTTCGCTTTTCCTCTTGGACTCTTGTGCCAGTTCTAACCGGCGCGGTCTCAAATCCGCTTTCTCCCACCGCATCCCAATCTCATTCAGCTTTGCAATCCGTTCCTCTGTCAGAACAGCGCAGCTTTTTTCAGGATTCTGGCGGGTGTACCGCTGCCGCTTGACCCAATTTCCGAGATTATAACCGCACGGTGATACATAATCGGCAGGGACGTTCAGATCGCCGTGGGCATCAAAATAGCGTTTGGCCTCCTGATACCCTTCGTTCCACTGACGGTCATTGCGATTGCCCCAGTACATTCCGATCCGGCTGAGCCGCTCGACCTGTTCCTCCGTCAGTTTTCCTTTCGGGTACGCCCATTGCTGGCTTGCGACCCACTGTCCCAGCCGTTCGCCAGCCGCTGTCACATAGGAACGTGGGATATTCAGGTTGCCGTTTTCCTCGTAATAGGCCGCAGCCAGCGCATACGCCTTTTCCCACTTGGCATCAAAAACACTCCACACCATGCCGATTTCATCAAGCTGTGCGACGCGTTCTTCCTTCAAGCGGCCATTCAGCTTTTGCTGCCGGGTCTTAAGAATCCACTGTCCCAAGGGATAGCCGTCCGGGTCCACATACTTTCCGGCAACCAGCAGGTTTCCGTAGGTGTCGTGGTATTTTTTTGCGACCTTAAATCCGTGCTGCCACGCAATTTCCTTCCGGTTGCCTCAGACCATGCCAATGCTGTCCAGCCGCTCGATCTGCTGCTCGGTCAGGTTGCCTTGGATCTGTCCCTCTCGCACCCGGCGCTGGGTGACCAGCCATACACCAAGGCTCAATCCCGTCGGTGTGGTATAACGCTTTGGAATATTCAGGTTCCCATGCTCCGCATAGTAAATGCTCGCTTCCGAAAAATAATGGCCCCAACTAGAGGACAAGCTTGCTTGCAGCCGCTCAAACAGCACCCGGCAGTCGTGCACCTGCTCGATGACCTCAAACCGCTCGGTGACGATCTTATCACCCTCGCCGTTGGCATTCAGGCGGTAGACTGCCTCCTGCATCTCGCCTTGCAGACCCGCAATGCTGCATAGTCCTTCGAAGTTGTTGACAACATCGAGGATAAGTGGAGCAGAATTATCCCCAGCGGTCAAAGCGCGGCCAATCTGCTGCTTGTAGATGATGGGTGAAATGGTGGGCCGGAACAGGATCACGCCGGAAATCCCCTCCACATGGACACCCTCGTTGAGCATGTCGATGCAAAACAGCAGCTTCAATTTGTCGCTCTCGTCCGCCTTGAAGTCGGCAAAAGCCTTGTCTGTACCGGGGTCATCCGAGTAGGCTTCGTAAACCGCCACTTCCGCATTCACCTTTGCAAACCACTCCGGCACATGAGAGATCATTTCGTCCATGTGCTCCTTGTTGGCGCAGAACACGATGTACTTTCCAGACTTGTTCGTGATATGATGAGCGAAAACCTTATCCAATCCATCTGCCTGTTCCAAGGCGCGGCGCAGGGCATCCAGATATTTTTGATTCACATCCTGAATGCCGGGAGAACGCAGATTGTCCACTCTTGTCTGATAGCGAGCCAAGTCTTTCTGGTACTGATAGACGGTGGTCACATAGTTCGGAGTAGGCAAAATACCCCTGACGATTGCTTCGCCAAGGGTCATGTCGCTCGCAACACGGCCATCAAAAAGCTCTTCGGCCATGTCACGGTTATTATCCAGATACCGGACGTTTGTCGCCGTCAGCCCCAGCAGTTTTGCCTCCGGGCATAACTTTAACAAAGCCACCGTGCTTTCGCCCCAGCATTCCGCGCCGGCACGGTGGAATTCGTCCAATATGATATAAGAGGGCTGAAGTCCTGCGATTTCTGCAAGCTGGCCTTCGGTACAGCACATCAGCTTCGCATAGGTGTAAAAATGGACGTTCGCCAGCGGAAAGTCCGGGTCGTTCTTTTTCAAGCTCTCCAGCTGGGTCTTGAAGATATATTCACTGGGAGAAAGCCAGATCACGACCTTCTCCGGGTTGTCCTCGATCAGCTTGAACGCAATGTAGCTCTTTCCGGTGCCGGTGGGATGGACAATGGCAGCCTTGCCGTACTGCTCCATCATCCGGACTGCCGCATGATATGCTTTCTCGTTGTGCTCAAACAGACGCAATGCCACCTTGTTCACCCCCCTACCGCAAATTCAGGGGTATCCTTCACATGGAAAATGGAGGACCATGAGCGAAATATAACGTTATTCCATTAGACTTGGCGTTTTCCTACTCCTCATTGACACCTGATGGGAGAATATCCGGTTCATCTCCCTGCGCTTTCGGGTCAGGTCAGAGTGCACATAGCGCTGCAAGGTGATGTTGGCGTTGGCGTGTCCCAACAATTCGCTGAGGGTCTTTACATCACACCCCGCCTGCAAACAGGTGGTAGCAAAGGTGTGTCGCAGCGCGTGCGGACGTACTTGCCGGACGGTCGCCTGTTTCAGATATGCCTTGATGCTTTTCCGATAACAGCGGGGCTCTGTAGGTTTGGATTCATTACCAGATAGAAACCATGTAGAATCACTGGCTTTTCCGCGCAGCTTTTTTAGCATAATAAGCAGCTGTTTCGGGATTGGAATTTCCCGGCGGGAGGTGCGGGTTTTGGGTGTCTGGATGACCACCTTTGTATGGCCGTTTCCACAGGAAATTCTACAGACCGTCCGGTTGATCTTCAGCGCGCCGAGTTTCAGGTCAAAATCGCCCCATTGCAGCCCGCAAATCTCACCAATTCGAAGCCCCAATTCCAGCCCCAGTAGTAAGCCGATTTTGCGAGGCGTAGGGTTCGCCTGTACATATTGATGAAGTCGCTGCTGTTCCGCCGGGGAGAGAGGCGCAGAAATTTTGTCGATGGCTTTCGGCAGCGCAACTTCCAGCTCCATTGGACGAATCAGACGTAAATGAGCGGCATACTTACAGATACGGCGCAGCATGGAGAGGCATTCCCGCGCAGAGGAGTTCCCCAGCGGCTTGTGCGTGGCATCTGCGGGCGAGATGATCTGCTGCATGGCCTGTTCCAGAAAGCTTTCCTCAAGGGAGGCGACCGGCGCTTTGCTCAAAACAGGAAGAAGATACTTGTGCAATGTGTACGAATAATGTGCATGGGTGGATTCTTTTATGCTGTTCCGCAGGGAGTGCAACCATACCTCGGCCAACGCTTCAAAGGTCAGATCGGTTCTTTTCAGATTGTAGAAGCCCGCTTCCGCTTTTTTCCGAATCAGTACCTGCTTGACCTCTGCATAAGCCGCGCCATAAATATAGCCCCACTGGATTTTTCCTTCCGGCGTGCGTGCCTTGATGTACCGGCCTTCCCACCGGCCATCCTTGCGTTTGTGAATGTTTTCTCCCCGTCGTGCCATTTCTCTTTCCTCCTACGGCTTGGACACCCATCTGACCACTTATTTTGTCTACCTTCGTTTTTAGCTGGATTTTTCATGCAGAACTGGGCAACGTGCAAAAAACTTCCAGCTTCTGCGAGGTTTTTTCTAAGGTCATATGGGATACATTTGCAAGGAACTCTATTGATTCCCAGATACAACCATGATAAAATAAGAGGAGAATTCAAACAATGATGTCGAAAGATCGGTATCCTCCATTTTCCATGTGGAGGATACTTTTTTGTTGAATATATTTTTCACCATTACGCAGCAGTGTATTCTCTAAATCATAAAACACTTTTGCAGCATACGCAGATGCGTACGCAAAACTGCACGAACTTCTGTACCATCCTATTGAGGTGAACTTCATCATGACTGTAAAAGATGCCGTTGCCAAACGCTTTGAACAACTCTGCGACCAGCGTGGGATATGCCCCAACGAGTTAGAAACCCGTGCCGGTGTAACACCATCTACGGTATATAGTATGCTCGACCCATCCCGTCAGCGTGTGTCCATCGCCACCATTAAAAAGCTCTGTGACGGTCTTGATATCACGCTTGGTCAGTTCTTTTCCTGTGCGCTGTTCGATGAACTGGAGCAAGAGATCCAATAGCTCACCGAACGATCTGCTCGGCTTTCCCTGCAACGCGTACTCTCTTTTCTAAGTGAATTTTAGAATTTCATATCCATTGTCAGCCTGATTTGTGCTCTTTTGCATGGGTCAGGCTATTTTTTTACGCAAAAAGGCCCCTGCCCATCACATTTCTGTGAAAGGCAGAGGCCTTCTTCTGCTAGATTTTAATCAGAGCTGGGGAGATGGAACAACTATCTCATTCTACCGGGTCAGTGTCCCTTACCAGATTTTTAACTACCCCCGGGGTGTCTGACATAGCGTTTTCCTGTTGCATTCTGGCGCATACCGCTTCGTAGATATAGGCGTTTACGCTTTGCCCCGCCTGTTTCGCTGCCTGCTGGATAGCCGCTTTTTCTCCTTTTGGCACCGATAGCTCCAAACGGTCATAATTATTCTTCACATATTTATGAACTGCACGCTGTTGTGCTGCACTCGTCTTTGCCATTGATTTTTCCTCCCGTACATTATAGTGCTTATTATAGCATCTGTTACCTATTCTCGTGAATATATATTTTGCACAAATTTGCGCCCGGATCATTGTACAATATTCCATCTTGATATATTCCCGTGAATAGTTTATACTCATGCCATCGGGAACACCGGTTCTCACATCCGACCATTCACCAACGATTTGAAGAGAGGTACACACATGAGCATTAACGTTTTACTGACCCTTGTCGAGCAGTACAAGGAGGCCGCCCAACTGATTGAAGCCGCACAGGCTGAACAGGAACAGTTGAAGATCCAGATCCGCGAGGCACTGGCTGAGCGTTCCACCAACTATCTGGAAGTAGGCTGCCACAAAGTCCGTCTGTCTGATTTCTCCAGCACCCGACTGGACAGCAAAGCCATCAAGGCCGTAGCTCCCGACCTGTACAACCAGTACATCAAAACGGTCACCGGCACCCGCCTGAGCATCACCTGACATCACCCGAAAAAAAGCCCCATACAGCGCCTACCGTCCAAAGTTTGCGCTGTACAGAGCCCAACACACCCGCCGGGGCGGGCTACACCAATATTATACCTGTCCCGGCCTTTTTTATCAAGAGAAAGGTTCGAAAAATCATGAAACAGACTGTCAAAACCTCCCGCGCTGCTGGTCAGCTGGAAAAGATGTTCCGCGAGCTCAACAAGCACTACTTTGCAGGCAAGCTGCCCGAGCCCATCATCAGCCTGAAAAAGACCCCGTCCGCCTATGGTCATATCACCTGTTCCAAGGTCTGGCAGGCAGGCGGTGAGAACAAGTACGAGATCAATATTTCGTCGGCCACCCTTGACCGCCCCATCGAGGAGACCGCTTCCACCCTGCTGCACGAGATGGTGCACGAGTACTGCATGGAGACCGGCATTAAAGACACCAGCAACAACGGGGTCTACCACAACCGACGCTTTAAAGAGCAGGCCGATGCACACGGCTTGACCGTCGACCACCACGACAAGTATGGCTGGACCATCACGAGCCCTTCCGAAGAGTTGTTGGACTTCATCATCTTCCAAGGCTGGCAAGATATCCAGATGGGCGAACGGCTGGCATGGTCGGATATGGCAGGCACCGGAGCAGGCAGCAAGGCACCCGGCAGCAGCCAGACCGGCGCACCGAAACCGCCCAAGGCAAAGAGCAGCACCCGGCGGTGGGTATGTCCCAAGTGTGGCACCATCATCCGAAGCACCAAGGAAGTGCGGGTAATCTGTGCGGACTGCATGGAGCTGTTCGTGAAGGCTGACTAATCAAGACCAGACAGAGAGCGAGGGCACGAGTGAGAGTAGTGCCGGATTTAAAAGTGCACTCGTAAAAAAGGAGGTTCCACATGGACACCATCAACGATAGAATCTATTCTCTTCGCATACAAGCGGGCATTTCACAGCAGCGATTGGCGGATGATCTCAACCTGTCCCGGCGTGCTATCAGCTTATGGGAAACCGGCAGAAGAACACCGGACATTCAATCGGTTCTGCTGCTGGCTGGCTACTTTCAGGTATCGCTGGATTATCTGGTCAAGGGTAGTCGTGCTTAAAAAGTAGCGTGTACTCTATTTTGCAGTCCGAACAACCATCAAAAAGTTATAATTTAGGGTCAGTTTTGGCATTGTTTTCAATTGTTACTGGCATCTCTGACCCTATTTTTCATATCAGCCAGTGAGGTTATATTATTCAGTCAGTCAAAAGAAACCAACATAGAATCAGGAGGAAATCGTTATGAGTGGAGCAGTATCGTTTGTTTTAGGGTTATTGGGACTGAGCACCGCTGCAGGTATTGATCTCGGTCAAAGTGTTAGCCAGAAACGAAAAGAGGCTGAAATGGCTAGAGAGTGTGGCTGAGATGCCAAAGGAGAAAGAGCAAAGATGTATGAGCGGGTTCGTAAAGAGTGGAGCAGTATTCCTGATGGCCATCCGAATTGCCTTGAAAAATGGAGGATCGACTATCCATGTGATAAGGGGCCTGCCTATCGAACAAAGTATTGGTTCAAAGATCATTTGGACGCAAAGGGAATTCCTTATGACGATATAATCCTTGATGAAGTAACAGGTGTTAACTATGAAAAACTGTTGAGCAGAAGAATGAGAGAAGTAGGCAAGAAACATCGTGGCTGGTTCTAAACAATTATAACAGGAGGATTTACTTATGAGCCGTAAATGTGAGCACGATTGGTTTGACCATTATATGATGTACAACATGATGAGCAACGGAGGCGGGAAAGGTTCTGGTGAAGCATTCTGCCTTCTGATTGCTGGCGGTCTGGGACTTTATGTACTGGCTAATATCCTTTGTGCATTGTTTGTTTGATAGGGGCAAGTTTATGGCTGAAAACAAATTCGTTGTCAAAACGGCATTCCATGACGAAAATGGAGATACCCTGCTTCGTGAAGATTACCGTGAAACACGAAAAAAGCACAGGAGCTCAAGGATTTGGCTGATTTTGGCTATGCCGGACTTTTTGGCAAGGGTCAAACGAAGGCTACCACTGAGATCATTGAACGCTGACACCAACCATCATTTCCTATAACAGCAACAGAGCTCTGCCGCTCAGACACGAGTAGCAGGGCTCCTTTTAGTATATCAGCAGTAGAATTTAGACTCCCCAAACACATCATTCCATTGCGCGATGATATAACTGGAACGGCTTTCGAGAACGTCCACAATTGCGTTTAGCGTTTTTGTCGGGATTTTGGAGTTATTATTGGCGACAATACATCCGCCTGCTTCTGTTATCCAAATCTTTGTAGCACTGGCATTGGGCACGCCTTTTGCGACATGGACACGGACAGGTTCAAGCGGTGCACCTTCATTACTCCAAAAGAAAATCACATAGCCAAACAATCGAAACAGACTAGGCACTCTCGATTCCTCCTTCACGAGAAAAGCGGATCAGCAGATGTGCCGTAGATTTTATCAATTCCTTCAGGCTTGCCATTTCAATTTCAGAATAGCCATTGTTCGTCCAAAGATACCCCGGAAGAATGCAAGTTGCGGACTTAAAGCCATTCTCGACAGGTGTTTCAATCTGCACCCTCACCTGTTCCTGATCGCCGTTCTGAATCGGGGACGAATAGACAATTTCCGTACCATCGTTCAAAGTCATAAAAGGATAAAGCATCAAAACACCTTCCTTCTGGTGATATTATATCATGCCACTCTGTCTATTTCAATCTATTCCTATGGGTTACAGGTGAACCTTTCATTGTGTCAACAGTACCTTTATGCGGACAAAAGACATCAGCAGCACAAGCATGGTTGTTCATTCCCGGCGGATTTGCAGCTCGATTATTATTTTCACCACTTTTGAGCATATCCACTTGCGTCGTGATTTGCGACCCTTGGAGAGCATGGAGGTCAGAGCGTAATTTTACGCACACCCACTTTGAGCTACGGGTGACATTCTGGACATCCATCTATAGGGTCTCATACGGCAATCCCATCAGCGCAACAAAGCATAGTCAAGCTCCCTGCTGCCCCGCTCCTATCCCCTATCACATCTCTGCTGGTGTACACCACCGCCGCACATTCGCGACATATTTCGGTACTTTACGACGCATTTGGACGCTTTTCGCCTGTTTTTCCATATTTTGCGTTACATTATTTCGGACTGGATAAAACTGGTCAAAATATATGTAATGGAGATGATGTCAAAATGGTTACTTCCAATTTATCCGCCCATATCAATGATGTACTGCGCTATGTCGGGATCACCCGTAACATGAACGCCTACATTATTCTATCACAAGCTCTGACGCTGATTGCCGAGGACGAAAACCGCCTGCGAGCTGTAGAGAAAGAAATCTACACGCCCATTGCCGACAAGAAGCCGTATGAGCCCAAAGCAGTCCAGAGCACGATCCGCCGGGCATCCAAGGTCGCATGGGATCTCTGCCCCGATCACGTTCAGGCGTTGGCTGGCTATCCTCTGAATGGTCGCCCTTCTGCTGTGACCATGCTCGAGCTGCTCTATAATGATGTCGCCCGCTATGACGATCTTTCTATTCTAAAATAAGCGCTCTTCAACAGCAACACCCCGCTACTCTATGTCGAGCAGTGGGGCGTTTTTGCGTCTTGATGAGGTGTGTGGTCGTGGAATGCGACTCCCTTTTGCCAGCCCAAAATTCCGCCATCCAACGATATCCACAGCGTAGACGCCCTTATATTATACGGTAACACGATACATTCCGTTCGATGTATACTTTTTAATGGCATCAAGCCCAGATAGAATCACTCCGGACAGACGCTTACCGGAGGCCACACGATCCACACTGCACCATTATTTCATCACATCATACACAGTTATTTACTCATCATCGACAAATTCCTACTGATCGAATGCCAAGCCACGGTTAAACAGCCCACTTTAATTCTTGCTGATGGTTCTTAATCTGCTTGCAGCCAAACGATTACCATCGTTCTTTTTTGCTCCAAAGAACCTCGATTCAGTTCGCATCGTTGGCACTTTGCTCACTGATCTTCATTCTTTTATCGCAAAATTACTAAGAATGATAGAATCAATATAGAGTGAATCACCGCTTAAAAACGCACATTGTATAATAAGAAAAGTGAAAATTTGAGCGGTAATCATGCATATAATCTGTGCAGTATCCAGAATCTCACGCGCTCAGTAGTTCCGATCCATTTTTGTACAGACTCCACGAAAGCATTGTAATCCTTCAATCTACTATTAATCACCCTTAGCTCAGGCATATTTTGGTTCTTGTGGCGATCGTTGGGATTCGTGATGCATCCTCTTTCTACGAGTTCTTTGCGCATGATTTCCCAAGGGATTTTTTCATCCAGATGCTCTTCAATATAGTCTTCCAGCTCTTTGAACCGCAGTGGCTCGATTTTGCTCAGAAGCGCATCACTTTCTGTAACAGCATACAGCATCCCCCATTGATAGCCTTTTTCCATCATCTGTTTGAGTGCATCCATCTGAACGAGGTATTGATGTTCCGCGCGGCGTTTCCACACCCAGCCATTACCATATTCATCGCGGTCAACCGTCCGGCTGTACTTATCCAGCATCTTCACAGTCCCCGGCTTATGCAGATACATTTGCCACACCTCTGGATCAGACTTTCCATCTTTCCATTTCTTTGCTGGCTCCAACTGTCTTTTTCTGATACGTTCTCGTTCCTGTTTGATCCGGTCGTGGCTGTAGCCTTTAAAGTACACTGCGCAGGTGTCCTGTTTGCTTACCGGGCGCTTTCGTCCTAAGATCTGCGCGTTCACGATCGGGTCCCATAGTCTGCTGATGATACAGATCAATTCCGGGTCTTTGATGTTGACACCATTGTAAAATACGGTCGTCACAATTGTAATCCGCTTGCACAGTTTTTCGTCCTGTAAAACCTCTTCCAGCCCATCACAGTCCTTTGCTTCCGGTCGATAGGGCGAGCAGGCCGTGGCGATTTCACCAGCGAATTCATCCTCCAATTCTCTCACCAGTTTATTCATGTGAGCGATCTGGTCGACAAATATCAGAACTTTTCCTCGCCTTGCTTCCTGACGGATTATTCTGATCTCCTCCGCATCTGTCCAGTAAAAGACCGCGCGTTCCACATAGCTGTAGTCCGATGGAATATGATAGTAGTTCTCTGGCAAGACCTCATTTGTTTCATACCGCCAACGATGAAAGAACGGATGTGCCGTTGCGCTCATAAAGATCACTGGGCGGTACTTTGTCAGTTCGTTCAGCGTTACATAGGAGAAGTCGATGTATTTATTGATCGTTGCATCCGTTAACAGATAGTGGTATTCGTCCGCCACGATATAGCGAAAGCTTTTAAGGTAGTCCATTGCGCCTTCCGGGTTGGCTTTGCAGAACGCCTCCATCCACTGATAGGTCTCTACCCGGATCGTATCTTTATATTTATTCTTGACTCTGCTTTCGTAAACGATCTGCCGAAGGTCATGATTCCAATGCCCAACCTTCTCTTCCGTCCCTCCAAGCCGCTCCACCTCCCGCTGAATCTCATTTCGCAGGGGGACACGATTGCAAAGATACAGAATTTTCCAGTGCTTTTGATATGCCCATGGCAGTAGAATATTCAAGATAAAATAGGTTTTACCTGAGTTCACGCCTGCATCAAAGACGATTCTGGTACCGTCCCGCCAATTTTTAAAGTTCTCCTTCACCAGCTCCGTGATGCGTATCCGCTTCGGCTCGCTGGCCACCTCCGGGATCACTGCTGTTTCCGCCGGGAGCACCAAAACGCCCTCTCCCTGTGGAATAGACATCTCCTTCGCCGCCGTCACTTCCATCTCTGGCGCTTCCTCTGCCTCCTGTCCGGTACAGCACCCTTCCTGCAGCTCGGCAGACTCTGGCGTCTGGAGACTGGATATTCCCTCCGCCTCTGCTGCCTGTCTGGTGGGCTCCGGCTCTGCGTTCAATTGTTCCAGCTCTGCAATCGCTGCACGGGCGCTTTCTGTCCATTCCTGCTGCTCTTCCTCGGTCAATGGGTTCTCCCTGCAGTTGCGTAGATATTCCTCATATTCATGTGTCCCGTTCTGTTCATCGGACGGCTTCAGGAAAAAACCACCGAATGGCCAACGTGTCTTTTCATCACTCATATTGATATCCTCTATAATAATATAAGGCGCACAGCCCAGCCATCCTGCCAGACCATGCGCCGGTTTGTTAGCGTTTCCCCAGAAAAACTGGTCAAATGCTTCGTTTTGTGGTATTATAGGGGCGGGAAAGATCAACACACACTATTCCCGTCTCTATGGCCGCTTTACCTGTTGGCGCAGGTAAGGCGGTTTTTGTTTTACTGCTGCACATGGGACCCCGCCTCAAGTGCTGCCGCCGCTTCTGCAAACGTCTGCATGGCGCTGCTGTAGCCGATTTGGAACGAATGCTCGGCAACGGACGCAACCAGCCCTTCCAGAATTTCAGATAGGGTCTCGTTCTGCACTTCGCTCAGATACGGTCGAACAAGCGTATCCAGCTGATGAAAGCTTGCCTCCACAGCACTTTTGAACTTCTCTTCGTTCTGCTTGATCTCGTCAGCGGTCTGAAACATATCTTTTAAAAAGCTCATTTTGATCTCCTTTTTTATATCTATAATCGTATTTTTTAGTTCTTTCCCGGCGGGGTACGGAGCAACCTTTAGGTTCCACATATTATGCAGCACCTCCCGGGACGTTGTTGGCCTTTTGTGCCTCGAATCATGTCTCTGGCACCTCATTGTCCTTGTGCCCTTCAAGTTCAGCATTCATCTCAGGGCTCAACGTTCTGGTAAACTCCAAGTATGCCTGGATCCCCAGCTCTACAGCGTATTGTTCTGCTTGGGCCATCAGCCCTGCCGACAACCGTGCGATCCTGTTCTTGTCCGCCTCATCAGCCGGTCGGTGCTCGCCTTAGTCGTAATTTGCAACCCTCTGGTAGACTGTCTCGACGCTCTCCTCCGTAACGCATCTGATGAGCAGCTCCGGCTCGCCTACGTCATTCAGGATAGGTCTGATCCGCAGCGTTGTGCCGTCGTCCAGATTGTACAACAACCCCTTGTGCAGCGGAGCATCGTAAAAGCAGGGCAGGATGCACATCCCCGTGTTGGCCGTTTTTCCAGTCAAAACGTTGTTGAGTGCCGCCTCTGCATACTGCTCCTCTTCACGGTTCTCGGGCAGGAGATTCGCATTATTGAAGTAAAGTTCGATCATATCAGTTTTCCTTTCATTATGCACATTTGTTGCTTTTCAGAGTTAAGGTCAAAGCCTTGTCCTCCGGGCACATGGACTGCAACAGCCCCCGCGCCTCGCTCTCCAACCGTTGGAGTTCAGCACGCACCTGTTCCCATTCCTTCAGCTCCCCGCTGGCGACTCCCTCTCGGATCGTGCGCCTTACAGCTTCTGCCAGCGCCTCCTCCAGCCTTGTATGATAGGTACAAATATTGTACTCCACCCCGCCATCGGCCTTCGTATGCGCCTTTTTCAACGTATGACACACGCGGTTCGCATCCAGATAATAGTTGTTCCAAATTTTCAGCATCATCAACGCCTCCGAATCAATTTTTTATTTTGCCAGAGTCTATGTCCATGTTCCCTTGTTGGCAGGATGCTGCCCGGGCTCTATGCTCCATATGTCATGTAGTCTTCCTCCTTTGAATTGAATCGTGTTTTTTAGAACGGTCTTGCTGTCTGCCCCCAACAGTGCCAAAGCAGGTCAGATCTCTCAGCCCACCAGTGCTATGGGATTTTCAGCGGTCTACTGCACTGCATGCTACCTCCTCCTTTTTGTCCCTGCTATGGCGGCCTCAACCTTGCAAAGCAGAGCTCGACATTGCAAAGGCAGAAATTGTATTTTTTCGCTTTTCATCGATACTTTTCGCCAACATTGCAAAATTGCAGTTATACACCCTCAGCAGCCATTATGCCACTGCCGTGCTCCTTGTCAGGGCTGTAACGCCGCAGACGCCGACCTCTGGTACACTTTGCCGGACGTTCTTGATGAGATCCGCGCCACTCAGTTCGCTGCGCGCATGGTTATAGGTACTTTCACTGCATCCCGTTTTTTCCTGAACCAGCCGCTGAAGCTCCTTGCTGACCATACGGTTCCCCGGAGCGGTATTTAACGTACTCAGGATCAATCTCTGAACTTCTGCATACTTCCGCCCTTTATTGTCTGGCTTCTCCCGACAAAAATCCTCGTCCTTCCAATCCGAAGTCGAGTCAAACTTCAGCCTTACCGTCTTGATCCCCCTGACCTCTACCATCTCGGTGGTAAAAAGGATCGTATCCGCCGGTACACCATAGCTGCTCTTTTCGTGGGAGACGTAGCTTTTGCTGCCATCCCTCGTATGCCCCATGATCAGCACACTGCGGGCGGTATCCCAAAGCTCACCCGATCCATTCAGGCGCTTACGCCCAAACGCGGATGGATTTTTGTTGGTATGGGTCACCAGCATGATTGCAAACCCCTGTTGCTGTGCCAGCATGCGCAGATCCTGAAGCACCTTCCGCATCTGTTGGCGGTTGTTCATATTGGCAGAGCTTGGCAAAAACGCCTGAAGCGGGTCAATAACCAGCACCAGCGGATCCGCCGCAATGATCCAGTTCACCAGATCCGGGTCTCCGAGGTAGGGCATTTTCCCCTTCTTTTCGTAGTATGCATCAGAATCGATCACCACAACTTTGCCCAGATCAGCACCAGCAACAGCCATACGCGGACACAGCACAGCATCGATAGGGTCCTCGCCCGCAAGGATCACAACGTTGCCCGTGCGCTCGGGTGCCTGCGGAAAAACCTCCGTAGCCTCGCCCATGGTCAGGGATCTCGCGATCTGCGCCACAAACTGTCCCTTGCCGACACCACCGTCACCGCAAAGCAGCGTGATTTCGCCGCACTGCAAACGTCCGGATGCCAACATTTCATGATTTTTAGGCGTCACATCGCTTAACCGCTGAAGCACATCACCACTCCGGTTCAGAACATCCATCTCAAGCTCCACTGCTCCACCGGCGAGGCTTACGGGCGCTGCACTAGGCGCGATATCCTGTACCGCCCCCTCGTCAACCGCCTGTGCCTTCATGGGCAACTGCAGCAGGTTTGTGTTCAAAATGTCATTTTTTCCCATGTTTACATTCCTCCTTGTCCAACTAAATTTTTGACGATGTTCAGTTTTCAAGGTACTTCACCCCGCTTTCACGGGATAGTCGCCCGCACCGTCGTTCAGGGGCAGCTTCCGAGTCGCCTCGGTCACCGCCCCCGCACGTGGGGCGCGCTCGTCGAGATGTCGAGCACGTCCGGGGCTTTCCCGGCCGCTCTCTCCTCCTCGGGTGCATAAGCATAACACACTCGCCATGAGTTGTCTAGGGCTTTTTCGAAAAAAGTTTTACCAGACGCGCTCCAAGGCACCCGCTGCTCGTTTTTTCGATTTTTGCCATAAATATCTACGTCATCAGCAAAAAGCCGTTGTAGAGGCTTCTAGGCGCGTTTGCGGCCGCATAAATACCATATCGCAGGCCGTAAAAGCTGTCAAGGGTCGCTCGCGCCCTTCTGCTACCCGCACAATCAGAGCATTAGATTACTAGTTATGTATATTTGTTGGTTGTTTCCGCCTCTGCCGCCCGCTCCATAAACACATCAGAATACTAGTCATATTTTCTTATCATTCTGTTCCGCTTTAGAATCCTGCACAACATCACATCAATATACCGGTTATGTAGTCTTGTCAGGATCAACTCCGCCATTGCACCTAACCCGCTTACCGTATGTTACTGTCGTCAGCGCTCTCGATTTCCATTCCTGTACTTTTCTCAATCGCTTGAATTCATAATGTTGCTTTTTGGTATTAGAATTCATGAATTTCAAATCAGCAAAAATTCGCCAGATTTCAATTGTCATTTTTCATTCGTTGTATCGTTTCATTTTCTTTCGTTAATTTTCAATGTCATTCAACTCACCTTATTATAAATATATAAACACATTATTATAATATATAGGCATTTCATAGCTTTTCTTCAATTCTGAAATTTCATCACATTATCGTCTATTTTTTGCTCATTATTTTTCCAGCTATATTTTTTCTATTTATAAATAGATACAGACTCACTTCTTCTCTTTTCATTGTTCTTCTTTTACAATCGAATCAACAGAATTAAAACAAAAAAGAGCAGCCCCACCACCCGGCGGGACTACTCTTGAAGTGTACGATTCAGTTTTTCACAGGTTCATCAGGGGGCTGGTTTGCGTCCCGCGATCCACTATGTCCTTATCCTTGATGCCAAGCAGGTACCGCTGCGTGATCATGATATTGACGTGCCCCATCAAGCGGGATACGCTGTACAGGTCCAAGCCGTTTTTCAGCTGCATCTGGGCGAAGGTGTGGCGGCAGGTATGCGGACTGACGCGTACCGAGGGCGACACTCCCACCTCTTTTGCCGCATGTTTCAGCATCCGGGCAACCGCTTCATCCGTCAAAGGCTTCCCGTTCTTACTGAGAAACAGGTTCTTGTGGCGACTGGGGTATTCCTTTAAATAGGCATCCCGTAGGGTACGATACTTCATCAGTTGCTTGGACAGCGCAGGCGACTTTGGCACCACGCGTTCCTTGCTGCCCTTGCCATGCTTGACCAGAATATAGTCCGGTTTGATGTCTTCCGGCTCCATCAGGATCATCTCATTGCAGCGCATCCCGGTGTCGAACAGCAGCATAATGATGGTCTTATTCCTCACCGACAGGAAATCCGTCCCATCGTAAAATCGGATCATCCGCCTCATCTCATCCACGGTAAAGGTATCAATGATGGTTTTGGGCTGACGAAGAGGCTTCACCTTCTTGGCCGGGTTGTCCCGTTCGTCCAGATAGCCTTCGGTCACCAGATAATTGAACCAAGTCCGCCAGACTTTGAGCAAATCATTGATGTACCGTGGCGTACTGCCCATGTCCTGCTTTTCCTTCATCAGATCCCGGATGTGGTGTGGCTTGACCTCCTCCAGTTCAGTGATGTGCTTCGATTCCAGAAAGTCCACCAGAAATCGTGTCGCTGCCCGGTAGTTGCGCAAGGAGCCTTTGGCAAGATGGCGGCATTCGCAGTCGTACAGAAATTCATCGCGGAGATCCTTCAAACACATAAAAAACACCCTTTCTCTCATGGAAGAACCACAAAAGAAAGGGTGCAAAAATCTCTAAAATGGTCGTCGTACCAAATCAGGCTTGTTCGTAGTTGAGCAAGACAAACTCCAGTCGACAAATCATTTAATTTTTAACGCAGCTACGAGATTAGCAGTTCTCAGCGAAGTACTTAATGGTACGGACCATCTGAGAGGTGTAGGAGTTCTCGTTGTCGTACCAAGACACGACCTGAACCTGATAGGTGTCGTCGTCGATCTTAGCAACCATGGTCTGAGTTGCATCGAACAGAGAGCCGTAGCGCATGCCGATGACATCGGAGGAAACGATCTGATCCTCGTTGTAGCCGAAGGACTCAGAAGCAGCAGCCTTCATTGCAGCGTTGATGGACTCCTTGGTGACGTCCTTGCCCTTGACGACAGCAACCAGAATGGTGGTGGAGCCGGTGGGAACAGGCACACGCTGAGCAGAGCCGATCAGCTTGCCGTTCAGCTCGGGGATGACCAGGCCGATGGCCTTAGCAGCACCGGTGCTGTTGGGGACGATGTTCTGTGCGCCAGCACGAGCACGGCGCAGGTCGCCCTTGCGCTGAGGACCATCCAGGATCATCTGGTCGCCGGTGTAAGCATGAACGGTGGTCATGATGCCGGAGACGATGGGGTAGGTCTTGTTCAGGGTGTCGGCCATGGGAGCCAGGCAGTTGGTGGTGCAGGAAGCAGCGGAGATGACCTGATCCTCAGCGGTCAGGGTCTTCTCGTTGACGGAGTAGACGATGGTCTTCAGATCCTTGCCGGCAGGAGCAGAGATAACGACCTTCTTTGCGCCAGCCTGGATGTGAGCCATGCTCTTCTCCTTGCTGGTGTAGAAGCCGGTGCACTCCAGAACGACATCGACGTTCAGCTCGCCCCAGGGAGCGTCCTTTGCGTCCTTAACAGCGTAGATCTTGATCTCCTTGCCGTCGACGATGATGGAGTCCTCGGTAGCCTCGACGGTGTGCTTGCCCTCACCGATCTTGCCGCAGAAGGAACCCTGAGCGGTATCGTACTTCAGCAGGTGAGCCAGCATCTTGGGGCTGGTCAGGTCGTTGATAGCGACGACCTCGTAACCCTCAGCATCAAACATCTGACGGAAAGCCAGACGGCCAATACGACCAAAACCATTGATAGCAACTCTAACAGCCATGTTAATAATACCTCCTAAATGTTCTTACCCTTTTTTATCGGATAATCTCACGGTGCTTTTATTGTAGTCCAAAACGCGAAAAGTTTCAAGTGTCTGCCAAAAAATTAACAACTTGATTTCACACTTTTTGGCTTTTGTATGATTTTTCTACCTCTTCTCGGCTGCTTTTCGGCAATTCAGCCAAGAGAGTGCTTACTCCCGGCTCTCGAAGGCAGCGGCTGCGGCGATGCGCACCACGGCAAAAACCCCCAGAACGCCCACGCACGCAATGCCGAGGCCGAAGAAGATGGCGGGCAGATTGGTCAGCTTGAACTGGGAAGGCATGGCCAGCGTCAGGGTCTGGGGCAGCTCCCAGCAGAAGGCCAGCATGAAGCTGGCCAGACCGGACATGCACAACAGCTTGCCGTCCGACGTTTCCGGCAGCCAGAGCGCCCGCACGAGGCTGGACAGGAAGAGCAGCACCGCCAGCATCTCCCACACCATGACGGTGGGCGAGACGCGGTGCCAGCTGGAGCTGTTCTCCATGAAACGGCTCAGCACGCACCAGTAGAACACCAGCGTGCCCCAGATGCCGGAGGCCATGCTCTTGGCCGGGAGCTGGCCGTCCGGCCGGAGCCATTTGCGGCCCAGCAGAACGAGCCAGACCGCGCAGAGCACCTCCAGCACAGCCCGGACGACGGCGCCGATGCCGGTCAGCCCCACGGCCAGCCGGGCCAGCGCCGCAAGGGCGAAGAATGCCCCGGCCATGATCGTCACCGTGCCGGAGGCCTTGCAGCGGTTCCGCAGTTCCTGCGGCCCATGGGCCAGCTTTCGGCCAATGCAGATGGCCGCCAGCACGCCCACGGCCAGCGCGGCATAGCGCAGCCAGACCGGGCCGACGGCGCACAGGCCGCTTTCCAGATCGGTCCAGAGGCCAAGATCCAGCGCACGGCCAATGGTCAGCGCAGTTCCTACAACGAACAGAAGTTTGATCCGTGGATTCATCAGCGTTCCTCGATTGGTTTATATTTCTGGCGCACGCCCAGATATTTGTAGGCGGGCCGGATGATACGGTTGGCGAAAACGACCTCCTCGACGCGGTGGGCGCACCAGCCCGGCACACGGGCGATGGCGAACAGCGGGGTGTAGAGATCCTCGGAGATGCCCAGCATGTTGTAGATCAGGCCGCTGAACAGGTCCACATTGGCGCAGACGGGCTTGGTACTGCCCTTTTCCTCGGCGAAGATGCCGGGGGCCAGCCGCTCGATGCTGCACAGCATGTTGTACTCTTCCTCAAAGCCTTTCTCGTAAGCCAGATGGCGGGCACGATTTTTCAGGATGACCTCGCGGGGGTCGCTTATGGTGTAGACCGCGTGGCCCACACCGTAGATCAGGCCGGAGCCGTCGCCCGCCTGTTTGCGGAGGATGCGGCGGAGGTACTCCCGCACCTCGTCGTCATCTTCGGGGTTCTCCACGTGCTTGAGGATGTCCTGCAATTGGCGGTTGACCATCAGGTTCGCGCCGCCGTGCTTGGGACCCTTCAGCGCGCCGATGCCCGCCGCGATGGCCGAGTAGGTGTCGGTGCCCGACGAAGAGAGCACGCGGGTGGTGAAGGTGGAGCAGTTGCCGCCGCCGTGGTCGGCATGGACCAGCAGACACATATCCAGCAGCTTCGCTTCCTCGTGGGTGAACTTCTGGTCCGGGCGGTAGGTGCTGAGGATGTGCTCTGCCGTGCTCTGGCCGGGCTTGGGCAGGTGGAAGAACATGCTCTGCTTATCGTAATAGCGGCGCTTCATCTGGTAGGCGTTCACCATCATGGTGGGCATACTGGCGATGAGGTTGATGCTCTGGTTCAGGATGTTCTCAAGGCTCAGATCCTCGGCGTGCTCGTCGTAGGAATACAGGCCCAGCACACAGCGCTGCATCTTGTTCATCACGTTGGGCGAGGGGGCGTTCATGGTATCCATGAAGCCGTCGGGCAGGGCCCGGTGCTCGGCCAGCAGCTCGCAGAACTCGTCCAACTGGCTCTGGGTGGGCAGACTGCCGAACAGCAGCAGCCAGATGACCTCTTCGAAAACGAAGCGGTCGTTGCGGTAGGCCTCCTCCACGATCTCCTCGATGTTGACGCCCCGGTAGATCAGCTTGCCGGGGATGGGAATGACATGCCCCTCCTGATCCTTTTTGTAGCCAACCACATCGCATACATTGGTCAGACCGGCGAGGACGCCGGTGCCATCCGGGTTCCGCAGACCCCGCTTGACCCCCAGCCGCTCGCTGGTCTCCGGGTCGATGTAGTTGTTGGCGATGTACTCTTCGCACAGGGTCCGCATCATCTGCGGGGACAGAGTTGCCACCTCTGCGTGCTTATAGTTCATGCGTAGACTCCCCTTTCTATTCTTACTTTATACTTTTCCCTGCCATCCACACTGATGGCATGAGTCTATCATAGCGCTTTTGTGAAACAAATTCAAGAAGAAGATGAAATCTGCGCTTTTTCTCCCGGCGGTTCTGCTACACTGGCCGAAACGAAACTGCCTGTCCGGGAGGGGTCCTGTGATGAAACGCACCTTTTTTTTGCTCTGTGCCGTGCTGCTCGTAGCGGGCAGTCTGCTGCCGCTGGCCGGGTACCGGCTGGCCACTGCCGCGCTGGGCCGGGCGGCCCCGGAGGCTGCGGAGAGCGCCCCGGAACCGGCGGCATCCGACCCGGCCGCCCTGCCGGAAGCTTCCGCGCCGCCCTCCGATCAGGACAGCGAGAGCTTCCTCATCCGGGACCTGAGGGACGGAGCCGTGGCGGCGGTGCCGCGGCGGGAGTATCTGATCGGGGCAGTGGCGGCGGAGATGCCGATCACGTGGCCGGACGAAGCGCTCAAGGCACAGGCCATTGCCGCCCACAGCTACGCGCTCTACTGCCGGGATCACGCAGCCGACCCCGCTGCCGGGTGGCTGACGGCAGACCCGGCCCGGCGGCAGGGCTACCTGACCGACACGGTCCTGCGCAGCTACTGGGGCACGGCCTACGAAGAGAACCACGCCCGGCTGGCGGCGCTGGTGGACGCGGTGGAGACGCAGGTGCTGTACTATGACAACGCCCCCGCCGGGACCAGCTATTTTGCCATCTCCAACGGGCAGACGGAAGCCAGCGAAAACGTCTGGGGCAGCGCCGTCCCCTACCTCGTCCCCGTGGACAGTAGCACCGACCGGGAGGCCGATCATTTTACTTACACAGTCCAGTTTTCCACCGCGCAGACCGAAGAGCTGTTGAAAGGGCTGGGCCTCGCCCCGGACCTTTCCGCACCGGAAGGCTGGTTCGGGGTGGCCGCGCTGACCCCCTCCGGCTATGTGGCTTCCCTGCCGGTCTGCGGGCAGACGATCACCGGCCCGGCCCTGCGCAAGGCGCTGGGGCTGCGGAGCGCCTGTTTCACGGTGCAGTACCAGAACGGGACGTTTTTCTTCACCACCATGGGCTACGGCCACGGGGTCGGGCTGAGCCAGTGGGGTGCCAAGGCGCTGGCTGAGCAGGGGCAGACCGCCGCACAGATCCTCGCCCACTACTTTCCCGGAACGGAACTGCGCCAGTAAACAGCAAAGCAGCCGGACATTTCTGCCCGGCTGCTTTTCCGATTGAAAGGACGTTTTTAAGAAAGATCACTGAAACATGCCGTCCAGCCAGCTCCAAATGTCGCTGGCGGTATCGGAGGAAGTCGTCTCCTCCGTGGGTGCGGCTTCGGCAACTGCTTCCGTCTCCTCAGCGGCCACAGCGGCTTCCAGCTCTTCCAAGCCGGTGCCGTCATCGTTGGCGTCGGAGGTGATGTACCAGTAGCAGGACGCGCCGGAGATGGAGATGCTGGCACTGGACAGGGGCACACGCCCCGCAGAAACGCCGTTGGCCGGATCGGAGCAGTAGAACACACCGTCGGTGTAATCGGTCAGGAGCACCGCGTGGGGCTGGCGGCGATCATAAAGAACGATGCCTTCCGGGTGCTCGGCGAGGATCTGGATGAGGGCCTCGGTCTTGGCGGCCTTGCCGGAAGGAAGGGTGGCGTAGCCCACGTGCATCGCATTGTATGTAAAACTGTGGGACAGACCGCCGGACCATGCCGTGCTCTTGATGCTGTTCTCGGTCACATCGACCCAGCCGTCCAGCCCATCGAAGTAAGCGCGGCGGCGGAGCATCATGGCGGCGGAGGCCAGTGTGCAGGTGCCGCCCCGGCTCTGCTTGAAGTAGAACCCGACGTCCACGTTCAAGTCCACGGCCAGCGCGGCGGGCAGCAGCGTCAGTATCAATGCCAGCGTCATCATCAGTGCCGACAGTTTTTTCCATGCGTGGTGCGGTGCAGTTTCCACCTTTTTCATCTCCCTTGAATTTCGTCGTCATTCACTGTTATAAAGTATACCAGCCTGTTACACTTTTGTAAACACTTCCTTCGCATTTTTCTCAATATTTACACGTTTTTGTCACAATTCAGAAGCACCTTGCACAAAAGGTAACGGTAGGCTTTGTGGGGTTTGGACAAAAGCGGGATATTTTTCATTCAAGTTTTCCTTCATACAACCTCTCTGTCGCTTTCGCGACATCTCCCCTAGTAGGGGAGACCTTGGCATCGCGATGCAGTTTTTTCTTCTAAGGGCAGCAGCATGTAAAACGGCCGAAATCGAGCCGCTGCGGCACGCCAGAGGCTCCCCTACTAGGGGAGCTGGACGCCGTCAGGCGGCCTGAGAGGTTGTACAGAGAAGTCGCTTACCTTATTCCATTTTGGGGCCGGATATGGTATACTTCCAATCGAGATCCCCGAAATCGAAACTTTGCAGGAGCGCATTTATGAAAGCAACCATCGTCATCCCCAACATCAACGGCAAGGGCTGGCTGAAGGACTCCATCGAGTCCGTCTATGCCCAGACCGAGCAGGACTTCCAGCTCATCGTGGTGGACAACGGCTCCACCGACGAAAGTCTGGAACAGGCCCGCAGCTATTGCAGCCGCCCCAACTTCACGCTGATCGAAAACGGGCGGAACACCGGGTTTTCCCACGCGGTCAATCAGGGCATTGCACGGGCAGAGAGCGAATTCGTGGTGCTGTTCAACAACGACGCCTTCGCCGAGCCGGAGTGGCTGGCCGAGCTGATCCGGGCCGCCGAGAGCGACCCCAAGATCTTTGCGGTGCAGAGCCTGATGATCCGCCACTTTGACCGGGAGCTGGCCGACGATGCGGGCGATTATGTCACATGGATGGGCTTTGCCTGCAAGACCGGCGACGGCCGCCGGGCCAGCCGCTATACCAAGCAGAAGCGGATCTTTTCGGCGTGCGGCGGCGCGGCGCTCTACCGCAAGCGCATTCTGGACGAGATCGGCGGCTTCGACGAGAACTTCTTCGCCTACTTCGAGGATGTGGACCTGAGCTGGCGGGCCAACAATGCGGGCTACAAAAACATCCTCTGCCCCACCGCCAAGTGCTACCACATCTGCGGAGCCAGCACCGGTGCGGTCAAGTACAACGCCTTCAAGAGCCAGCAGAGCGGCCGCAACAGCATCCTGCTCCCGCTCAAGAACGAGCCGCTGCTGATGCTGATCGTCAACTTTCTCCCGCTGGCGCTGGGCTACCTGCTCAAGTATTACAAGTTCCACAAGCAGGGCTTCGGCGACGCATGGGACAAGGGGATGCACGAAGCCTTCGACCTGCTCCGCTCCGGCAAGCTCGGCAAGCGCCCCTTCCGACTGAAGGACCTGCCCCACTACCTGCTCATGGAGGTGTGGATGATCTGGAACATGATCCCCTATTTGTGGTATCGGCTGGTCGTGGTGCGGTTTGATCTGAAATGATCTCTCATAAAGCAGAACCACCCCGGTTCCGGGCGCTGCAAGCGCCTTGGAGCCGGGGTGGTGTTTTGTTTCTGCGGTTTGCCTTACGCGGCGGTGCTCTCCGCAGCGGCCTCGCCGGAGGCAGCCGTGCTCTCCGCAGCGGTGCTGTCGGCAGCGGGAGTGCTCTCCGCCGGGGTGCTGGCCGCGGACTCAGCGGGGGCCTCGGAAGAGATGGCGGAGTCACCGGCGGCGGCGAGGATGGCGTCCTGCACCTCGCTCTCGGCCATGGGGGCCGGCTCAGAGGCGGCTGCGGCGGTGGATTCGGGCTTGGTCTCGCTGTCGGTCAGGCCGGTGAGGTACCAGCTGCCGTTCTGGCGGCGGAACAGGTAATCCATATACTTGGTGGGCGTGTCGGACAAGGTGTTCAGGATGCTGTCGTCGGCGCTCTGGGTGGGGATGTAGCCCACAGTGACGTGGAGCAGGCCGTCCTTCTTGAACAGCTTGGTCACGGTGGCGCTGTAGCTGCCCACACTGCCGGTGACGGGGATCTTGTAGCACTGGGTCGTCTCGTCGAACTCGACGGTCATATCCTCCATCTCGAAGGTCTTATGGTTCATCTTGAAGCTGGGGCCCACGAGCTTGGCAAGGTAGGCGTCCACATCCACCGAGGGGAGCAGGAGCTGCTCGGTGTCGGGGTCGGTGTTGTAGTTGTCGAAACTGCCCTGCGTCTCCTGAATGCTGTACACGCAGCCCCAGACCGCCGCTTCGCGGAGGGTCAGGTCGTCGATGTTCTCAATGCCGTCGAAGGGCACGGGGTCGAACAGGACAAGGCCTTCGAGCTCATCTTCGTATTCCTGCCGCTGCTGGGTATCGTCAAACAGCTTTGCCACGGTGCGCACACCCGCGCGCACCACGGTGACCGCGCCCACCAGCACCAGCACTGCCACCAACAGGCCAAGGGCCTGACGGGCACGGCGGCGGTGGAGCCGGGCGTGTTCTTCCGGGGTCATATAGGTTTTCATCTTGATTTTCGTCTCCTAAATTGGACTGTAGTCGGTCATACCGGGTCTTAGTATACCACGTTTTGCCCCGAAGTGCAAAATCCGGGGAGTGGATTTTTTGTGAAAGCGCGTTTTATTCCCACGTTTTCCAGACATCCGGCTGATAGCCCACGGTGGCTTTGCGGCCGTTGCGGACGATGGGCGTCTTGAAGAGCTGCTGGTTCTCGAAGAGCTTATCCTCCTTCTGCCAGTCCACAAGGGCGTCCAGCAGGGCGAGGGTCTGCTTGTCCTTGGCCGCCGGATTCACCAGCTGCTCCCAGCCGCCCAGCGCGCGGGCGACGTTCTCGAACTCGCCGCGGCTCATCTCCTTTTCCTTCAGGTCGATCATCTGGAACCGGATGCCCCGCTCCTTGAAGTAGCGCTGGGCCTTTTTGGTATCGAAGCACTTGCTCGTGCCGAAGATCTGGATGTTCATGCGTTTGTCCTCCCAAAAGTCTCTTTTTATTGTATCATACTCCGGCCCGGTTGCATAGGGATATTTCACGGCCCCGCCGGGCAGACTAGCGGCAGACTGAAGTTTGGAGGTATGTTTTATGAAAGCATTCGTTGACCCTGACCTGTGCATCGGCTGCACCCAGTGTGCCGGTATCTGCCCGGAGGTGTTCTCCATGGAGGGCACGCTGGCCGTGGCCCAGCCCGGCGAACTTTCCGGCGAACTGGTCCCCGCCGCCATCGACGCGGCCCAGAACTGCCCCGTCTCGGCGATCACGGTCTCGGAATAAGGAAAACTCCCTGAAAATTTTCAAATATCCCTCCGATCCCTGCGATTTTGTGCTATACTATAAGGTGTGAAATTATGGATCGGAGGAAAATCGCCCATGCGTTTACTGGTCATTGACGGCAACAGCATCGCCAACCGCGCCTTTTTCGGCATCAAGCTGCTGACCACCAAGGACGGCCGCTATACCAACGCCATTTTCGGCTTTCTGAATATTCTGAACTCCCTGCTCAAGGAGTGCTCCCCGGACGAGGTCGCCGTGGCGTTCGACCTCAAAGCCCCCACCTTCCGCCACAAGATGTACGACGGCTACAAGGCCACCCGCCACGGGATGCCCGACGAGCTGGCCCAGCAGATGCCGGTGCTGAAGGAGCTTCTGACCGATCTCGGCTACCGGCAGGTCACCGCCGAAGGCTGGGAGGCCGACGACATCCTCGGCACGCTGGCCGCCGCCTGTGACGCCCGGAAGGACGACTGCTTCCTTGCCACGGGAGACCGCGACAGCTTGCAGTTGGTAAGCGAGACCACCACCGTGCTGCTGGCTACCACGGCGCTGGGCCGCAGCAAGACCGTGGCCATGGATGTGGCCGCCATCGAGGAAAAGTACGGCATCCAGCCGAGGCAGCTCATCGAGGTGAAGAGCCTGATGGGCGATGCGTCCGATAACATCCCCGGCGTGCGGGGCATCGGCGAAAAGACCGCCCTCGCCCTTGTGCAGAGGTTCGGCACGCTGGAAAACGTCTACGCCAACCTCGACGACAAGATCATCAAGCCCAAGCAGCGGGAACACCTGCTGGAGTGCCGGGCCGATGCGGAACTGAGCCATCTGCTCGGCACCATCCGCACCGATGCGCCCATCGACACCGCCGAGGGGGCTTACAAGGTCGGCGAAGGGAACAAGGGCGCTGCCGTGCGGCTGATGCAGGAGCTGGAGCTCCACACCCTCATCCCCCGGTTCGGGCTGGACGGCGTAACCCCGGAGGCCGCGCCCGAAGAGGTCCCCACGCTGGAGGGCACCGTCTCTGAGCTGCCCGAAACCCCCGCCGGGCATTATCTGGTGGCCACCCGCCCCGCCGTCATGGGCCGCGCGGGCGTGAAAAATGTCGTTTTGCAGCCGGAAGCGTGGTACGCCGTGCAGGGCAGCACCGTCTACCCCCTGAACAGCGACGAGCTGGTGCAGCTGTTGGACGACCCCGGCGTGACGCTGGACGTCTTCGACTCCGCTCCCCTCTACGCGCTGGCCATGGCCCACGGCGGCTGGGGCAGCAGCATCGTCTGGGACGGCAAGCTAGCGGCCTACCTGCTGGACGCCTCGGCCTCCAAGTATCAGGTCACCGAGCTGCTGACCAGCTACCGCGCCAAGGCCGCCTTCACCTGTGAGGCGTGGCCCGACGCAGGGGGCCTTGCCGACCTGTTCGCCAAGATGAAGGCCGAGATCACCGCGCTGGGCGAGAACAAGCTCTACAACGAGATCGAATTCCCGCTGGCACAGGTGCTGGCCGACATGACCCGCACCGGCATCCTTGTGGACCGGCAGGGCGTCGAGAACTTCGGGCTGCGGATGCGCACCGAGCTTTCGCAGGTGCTGGCCCGCATCCAGATGGAGACCGGCAGCACCAGCTTCAACCCCAACAGCCCCAAGCAGCTGGGGGAAATGCTCTTCGACACCATGGGCCTCCCCCACGGCAAAAAGACCCAGCGCGGCTGGTCCACCGACGCAGAAACGCTGGAAGCCCTGCGGGACTACCCGCTGGTGGAGGACATTTTGCAGTACCGCGCCTACCAAAAGCTGAATTCCACCTATGTGGAAGGGCTTTTGAAGGTCATGGGCGAGGATGACCGGGTCCACACCCGGTTCAACCAGACCGAGGCCCGGACGGGCCGCCTTTCCTCCGACAACCCCAACCTGCAGAACATCCCCATCCGCACCGAGCTGGGCAGCCAGCTCCGGGCCTATTTCATCGCGAAGCCCGGCTGGGTGCTGGTGGACGCCGACTACAGCCAGATCGAGCTGCGCATCCTCGCCCATGTCACCGGCGACGAACACATGCAGCGCGCCTTCCTCTCCGGCGAGGACATCCACCGCTCCACGGCGGCCCGGATCTACAATCTGCCGCCGGATCAGGTCTCGCCCCGCATCCGCTCCTCGGCCAAGGCCATCAACTTCGGCATCATGTACGGCAAGGGTGCCTACAGCCTTTCCAAGGACATCGGCGTGTCGGTGAAAGAGGCCGACGCCTTCCTCAAGAGCTATCTGGCCGCTTTTCCCAAGGTCAGCGGCTATATGGACAAGACCATCGCCGACGCGCGGGCCTGCGGCTACGTTTCCACCCTGTTCGGACGCCGCCGCGCCCTGCCGGAGCTGACCAGCACCAACCACAACATCCGGGCCAGCGGCGAGCGGATGGCCCGCAACACCCCCATCCAAGGCACCGCAGCGGATGTCATCAAGCTGGCCATGGTGCGGGTCTGGCGGCGGCTGCGGGACGAAAAAATGGAGAGCCGTCTCATCCTGACCGTCCACGATGAGCTGATCGTGGAGGCACCGGAAGCGGAGGCCGAAAAGGCCGCCGCCATCCTGCGGGAAGAGATGGAAGGCTGTGTGCAGTACGCCGTGCCCCTGAGCACCGACGTCCACATCGGCAAAAACTGGCTGGAGGCCCACTGAATCATGATCGTATTAGGAATCGAATCCACCTGCGACGAGACCGCCGCAGCCCTTGTGGAGGACGGACGGAAGCTGCTGAGCAACGTCATCTCCACCAGCGTGAAGGAACAGGCGCTGTACGGCGGCGTCGTGCCGGAGATTGCCAGCCGCCGCCACTGCGAGTTCATCAGCGCCACCGTGAAAAAGGCCCTGCTGGACGCGGGCAAGACCATCGACGACGTGGATGCCGTGGCCGTGACCTTTGCGCCCGGCCTCATCGGGGCCGTTCTGGTGGGGGTGAACTTCGCCAAAGGGCTGGCCTATTCGGCAGACAAGCCGCTGGTGCCCGTGCACCATCTGCGGGGCCACATCGCCGCCCTCTACCTGACCCACCCGGAGCTGAAGCCGCCCTTCCTCTGCCTTGTGGCCTCCGGCGGCCACAGTCACATCGTGGAAGTGCAGGACTACACCCACTACCACATCCTCGGCCACACCGTCGATGATGCGGCGGGCGAGGCCTTTGACAAGGTGGCCCGGACGCTGGGCCTCCCCTACCCCGGCGGGCCCAGCGTGGCCAACGCCGCCAAGACCGGCAACCCCAAGGCCTACCGTCTGCCGGTGCCCCACGTAGAGGGCAAGTACAACGTCAGCTTCTCCGGCCTGAAGACCGCCGTGCTGAACGAAGTGAATCAGGCCCAGATGAAGGGCACGGAAGTCAACGTGCCCGACCTCGCGGCCAGCTTCCAAGAGCGGATCGCGGGCATCCTTGCCGAAAAGCTGCTCCTCGCCGCCGCCGACACCGGGGCGAAGCAGGTCTGCCTTGCGGGCGGCGTGGCCGCCAACGGCCGTCTGCGCCAGCTGGTCAACGATGGGGCCCAGAAGCTTGGGGCCAAGGTCTACTTACCGGAACTGAAGTTCTGCGGCGATAACGGCGCCATGATCGCAGCCCAAGGCTACTACCAGTACATCGCCGGCCACACCGCCGGGCTGGAGCTGAACGGTCTGCCCACCCTGCCCATCGACTACGAATAAGAAAGAGAGCAAGAGGTCTGCGCCACACGCAGACCTCTTGCTCTTTCCTGTTCCACGTTAGTATTTGAAATAGAACCGGACCTCGCCGATCTTCTTTTTCCGCAGCAGGAAGGCCGCCGGGATGAGGTAGACCAGCACCGACGAGAGCATCGTGATGTCGTAGCCGCTGACGCTTTCGGCCACCGTCTCGGTGCCGTAGAGCCCGCCCATCAGCATGGACAGAACGTCCATCCCGCCGTGGAGGAAGACCGTGACCCAGAGGTTGCCGGTGCGGAAATAGATGGCCCCATACAGCACGCCCAGCGACGTGGCGAAGACGCACTGCATCAGCACCCCCAGCGGGGCGCTGGTGAACAGGTTGGTCAGGTGGGCGCAGCCGAACAGCACGCCGGACAGCAGACACGCCTTCCAGATGCCGCCCCGGCTGGTGCCGAAGTGCTCCAGCAGCGTTTCCGCGACCACGCCCCGAAACAGAAACTCCTCCGCGACGCCCACCAGCATCATGTTGGCGAAAAAGCACAGGATGCGCCACAGCGGCAGCAGGGTGCCGTCCGCCGCGAGGCCGAACAAGAGCTTCACGTACAGGTTATAGGCCAGCAGCGCCGCCGGGTACATGCCCACCAGCAGCCCATTGAAAAAGCCGCAGCCCCGCCGCGTCAGCAATTGCCCCTTGCCCGTGCGCCGCAGCAGCACCACCGCCACGCCGATGCCCACCAGCTCCTGAATGCAGCCCAGCAGGTAATCATCCGCATAGGCAAAGTTGAAGCGGAACAGGAGCAGGGCGATCACCACAAGATAAGATGAAACGAACAGGCTCCCCAGAAACACCGCCTCCGCCCCGATACAATAGATGAGCGGATGGTTCTTGCGCAGACGTTTGAGCATGGCGATTTCCTCCGTTGCTGAAATGTTGCTTTTATTGTATCATATTGAGAGGAATTGTTCAAATAAAACGATGCAGCGCCAGCTCGGAGCCCACGAAAAAAACTTCGAAAAAAGTGTTGACAAGAGGGGTGTTTGATAGTATAATATCCCTTGTCAGCGGCGCTTACCGCTCCTGACAAAATCGAATATTGGGGATTTGCATAGTGGTAGTGCGGTAGACTCTGACTCTACTTGTGGGAGTTCGATTCTCTCATCCCCAACCAGACCGCAGCCGAAAAGCTGCGGTATTTTCGGGGCATAGCGCAGTTGGTAGCGCGCTTCGTTCGGGACGAAGAGGCCGTGGGTTCAAATCCCGCTGCTCCGACCAAAATGGCACGTCGATCCGTTAAGGATTGGCGTGCTTTTTTCTTTTTCCGCAAAATCCTCCGTATCTTCAGGCAAGAAGCACAAGGTCGGATGCACGGTGCAGCACCCGCGCAATAAGAAAATCTTCTGCCAAAACAAAAGCTCAGCGCACCTTCATGCGTTGAGCTCTTTTGGTGGGCGCGGGTGGATTGCGCGAGCCGCGCTTATGATAAGGAATCCGGGTTGCGGCTCCCAGCGTCTGCTTCTCTGCCGCTCGCATCCTGCTGGCCGCGGCCCCAGCCTCGCCTCCCTGTTTCCGCCACAGGCGGCGGTCGGCTCCGCTGCTGTTCGAATCCACCCTCGTGGGTGTGACTTAAGATGCCGGGCAAAACAAAAAACCAGCGTATTTTCTACGCTGGTTTTTTTGGTGGAGCGAAGCAACCCAAATCCGAACCATTGCCCTCTGGGGCATCTTTGGCGGC
>OCSH01000201.1_pt1 | contig 75002 bp, 61 predicted proteins | sample 1538371 | NCBI WGS metagenome assembly OCSH01 (sample SAMN04571687, study PRJEB22368) | human gut metagenome | biome: human gut; material: stool | host: Homo sapiens | place: Luxembourg | collected 2012-06-01 | reverse complement strand
TCGCACAGCGTCTGGGCGGCTACGCTGCCTACGGCCCCATCCTGCAGGGCCTGAATGCGCCCATCAACGACCTGTCCCGTGGCTGCAACGCCGACGAGGTCTATAAGATGAGCCTGATCACTGCCTGCCAGTCCTGAGTCTCTCTGAATCAAGCGATTTTGCCCCCGTCGGTACGCCCGGCGGGGGCTTTTTGCTACTCTGTAAGTTTTTCTGCCGCATCTCCGGGAGCTTTTCCCGGCGAGTCCGGCACGGGTTGCGGCTCCTAGCAGCCGCCTCGCTTCGCTTGCGTCTCGCTGGCCGCGGCCCCAACAACAGCTCCCTGCTTCCGCCACTGGCGGCGGTCGCTGTCGTTGCATTCCATGCCCTCCCCAACGCTTCGCGTCGGGTCCCCACCCCCGGATACTCGCCGGTAAAACTCCCCTCGTGCGGCGGCTTACGTTTCCTCTTGCAATCTCCCCGGAAACATGCTATAATAATTAAGCACAAATCGTGCCTTGTCGGACAGCGCCTGCTGCGCGGTTCGACATACGGATGCGGGCCCTGTACGATGGGGCCGCCGTGAACCAGGTCAGGTGGGGAACCAAGCAGCCTTAAGCGGTGTGCCCCGTGCGTTTCAGTCAGCCTGCATTCGTATGTCGAGCTACGCAAGGCGGGGGTCAAACCCCGTCAGCGCTGTCCGTTTTTTATTGCAGAAAGGGGAGAAGCGGGATGTATCGCGCGTTATACCGCAAGTGGAGACCCCAGAGGTTCGAGGATGTGGTGGCCCAGCGCGGCATCGTGACGGCGCTGCGCAACCAGATCGCCACCGGGAGAGTGGGCCACGCCTACCTGTTTACCGGCGTGCGCGGCACCGGCAAGACCACTTGCGCCAAGATCTTCGCCAAGGCGGTCAACTGTCTGCACCCCCACAACGGCGACCCCTGCGGCGAGTGTGAGATCTGCCGCGGCATTGACAACGGCAGCATCCTTGACGTGGTGGAGATGGATGCGGCGTCCAACAACGGCGTGGATGACATCCGCGACCTGCGCGACGAGACCGCCTACACCCCCAGCGCGTGCCAATATAAGGTATATATCATCGACGAGGTGCACATGCTCTCCACGGCAGCCTTCAATGCGCTGCTGAAAACGCTGGAAGAACCGCCCGCCCACGTGATCTTCATCTTGGCGACGACGGAGATCCAGAAGGTCCCCGCCACCATCCTGTCCCGCTGCCAGCGGTATGATTTCACCCGCATCGGGCCCGAAGATATCGCCAAGCGGGTGGAGTACATCGCCGGGCAGGAGGGCTTGGAGCTGACCGGCGACGGCGCAGAGCTGATCGCCCGGCTGGCCGATGGCGCCATGCGCGATGCGCTGTCCATTCTGGACACCTGCGCGGGCGTGACGGCCAAGGTGGACGCCGATGTGGTCCGCCGGATGGCGGGCGTCACTGACCGGAGCTACCTGTTCCGCATCTCGGACGCCATCGAGGCGCAGGATGCGGCGGCGGCGCTGGCTCAACTGGCCCAATTGCGCCAGCAGTCGGTGGACGTGAAGCGGCTGACCGAAGAACTCATCGCGCATTACCGTGCTTTGATGCTGGCGGCGCTGCCCGGCGGGCAGACGCTGCTGTCCGGTGTGTCGCCGGAGGAAGAGGCACAGTACCTCGAAAAAGGGCCGCGTCTGGGCCAGCGGGAGGCAATCCGTGCCATCCGCACGCTGGGCAACGCCTTGGAGCACATGACCCGCGGCAGCGATCAGCGGATCGAGCTGGAATTGGCCCTGTTCAGCCTGTCGGAACCGGCCCAGCAGCCGGTGTATGCGGCAGCTGCCGCACCGGCCCGCGCAGCGGCTCCCCAGCCGGAGGCACCCCGTCCCTTTGCGACGGCTCCGGTGCAGCCCTTTGCCAGCGAACCCGCTGCGCCGACTGCGCCCGCTTCGGAGCCGGTTCAGCAGCCGACCATTCCGACCTCGCAGCCGGAACCGGCAGCACCCGTGGCAGAGGAGCCGGCAAAGCCGGCTCCCGTACCGCAGGAAAGCGTCCCGGCCCCTGTGGAGGACGACCCGCCCCCGCTGCCGGAAGAGCCGCCGGTCGCCGATGCAGCCCCGCTGCCGTGGGACGAACCGGCCCAGCCGGTGCAGGAGCAAAAACCGGCTCCGCAGCCGGAACCCCAGCCGCAGCCGACGGCACCCGCCCCGGCGAACCCCGCAGACCCCAAGCTCAACACGCCCCGCAAGGTGGCGGCGGAGGGCATCAACCCCTTCCCACAGTGGGGCGAGGTGGTCAAGCTGCTGCAAGAAAAAGACCCCATGCTCTACACCTATCTGAAAAAGTCGAAGGGCTATTTCGACGGCACCCGTGTGCTGATCGACGGAGGAAAGACCTTCCGGGATTTCATCCGCGCCAACAAGGACAGCCAGCGGCTCATCAAAAAACTGATCGCACAGGTGTCCGGCGTGGCGGTGCCCATTGGCCCATACGAGCCGAAGAATGTCCACCGCCCCTCGGCCAACGCCGAGGAGTCGTTGCACAAATTGGAGCAGCTGGGGCTGGACGTCAGCATTGAAGATTCCGCGAAACCTCTCCGTCATCGCTGACGCGATGCCACCTCCCCTAATGAGGGGAGGCCTTGGCAGCCGATTTTAGTTCATCTTTATGCCAAAGGCTCCCCTACTAGGAAGGACTCCCTCCGGCCGGAGGGAGATGTCGCGTATGCGACAGAGGGTGGACGACTGGCGGGCGCAAGCCCGACTGAGAGGTTGTACGAAGGATTTCTAAAAATTGAGATACAATCCAAAGGAGATACGATTATGAAAGCAAGAATGCCCGCAGGTTTTGGCCGCCCCGATATGAACGCCCTGATGCGTCAGGCACAGAAGATGCAGGATGACATGAAGGCCAAACAGGCCGAGCTGGAAGCCGCCGAGTACACCGGCAGCGCCTCTGGCGAGATGGTCACCGTCAAGATGAACGGCAAGCACGAGGTGCTGAGCATCTCCATCAAGCCCGAAGCCGTGGACCCCGACGACATCGAAATGCTGGAAGACCTCGTGGCAGCGGCCATCAATGCCACCGTCAAGCAGGTGGACGAGACGGCGGAAGCCGAGATGGGCAAGCTGACTGGCGGCCTGAACATTCCGGGCCTCTGATCCGGCAGGAGGGATCGTCATGGGTTATAATGCAGCCCCGCTGGAAAAGCTGATCGAAGAGTTCGGCAAGTTTCCGGGAATCGGCCGCAAGGGCGCGACCCGGATGGCGTATCAGGTGCTGAGCATGTCGGATGAGGACGCCGCCGCGCTGGCGGGTGCCATCCAGAACGCCCACACCAAGCTCCATCGCTGCCGCGTCTGCCAGAATTACACCGAGGCTGAGCTGTGCCCCATCTGCGCCAGCGCCAAGCGGGACCATTCCATCATCTGCGTGGTGGAGACCCCCCGCGACGTACAGGCTTTTGAGCGCACCCGCGAGTACCACGGCATGTACCATGTGCTCCACGGCCTCATCAGCCCGATGGACGGCATCGGCGCCGAGCAGCTCACCGTCAAGGAGCTGTTGGCCCGGCTGGGCGACGGCGAGGTGAAAGAGGTCATCATGGCGATGAACCCCACCGTCGAGGGCGAGGCGACCGCCATGTATCTGGCCAAGCTCATCAAGCCGCTGGGCATCAAGACCACCCGGCTGGCCTACGGTCTGCCGGTGGGTGCCAGCTTGGAGTACACCGACGAAACGACGCTGTACCGGGCCTTGTCCGGCCGCGGGGAACTGTGACGGCCTGATTTTTGGGAGAAATTTACACTTTCTTCAAAAACGGGCCTTGCAAAACCATAAAAATATGATATACTAACAAGACGATACCAGAGCAGAAGGGAGGCGTGCCCATGGCACCGACCAAAGAGCGTCCGGCGACGAAGACCATCGCCACAAACCGTGAAGCACGCCACGAATATTTTGTTCTGGAAGCGCTGGAAACAGGTGTGGAGCTGAAGGGCACCGAGGTGAAGAGCCTCCGCGCCGGCGGCGTCAACCTGAAGGACAGCTGGGTCGATATCGAAAACGGCGAGCTTCTGGTCAAAGGGATGCACATCACCCCCTATGACCACGGCAACATTTTCAATCAGGACCCCATGCGGGTGCGGCGTTTGCTGGCCCACAAGAGCGAGATCCGGCGGCTGCACCAGCAGTGCAAGCTGCAAGGCTACACCCTTGTGCCCCTTTCGCTCTACTTCAAGCATGGCCGCGTCAAGATGGAAGTGGGCTTGTGCAAGGGCAAAAAGCTCTACGACAAGCGTGCCGACGCCGCCAAGCGCGACGCTAAGCGCTCCATCGACCGGGCTGTGAAGTCCAACGGCAAATTCTACTAAATCTCTTTCAGGCAGCATTCCTGCCCTGAGAACACCAAGCTTTCTGCGCATGGCAACATGCGCTTTATGGGGGCGTAAAGGTTTCGACGGGGGGAGCGAGGCCTGGGCAGCGGGTAGCAGTGGGGGAACTGCTCTAAACTCCTCCAAAAAATTAACTGACAACAATAATTATCAGTTGCTCGCAGCCTGAGTGCTGCGCGTTCCGCCCACTCTTGTGTCGTGTGGGGCCGGGGCGTCCTTTAGACACAGCACCTGAACGGACCTAAGCTTTGCGGACCGGCAGGAACTCATGAAGCTACCAAAGCGTTAGCCTGACGATCGGCGTGACGCGGCGGGAATGTTGTAGATCGCCTGCACCCGGAGACACCTACACTGAACTCCTTTCGGACATGGGTTCGACTCCCATCGCCTCCACCATCCGCAACGCGGACGAACCCTCGAAAGAAAACGAGTGATCGTTTCCTTTCGGGGGCTTTCTTTTTGGCAAAAATGTTCCAAGAGAAATATTTGTGATCCAATATGAGAAAAATCGGAGAGGTACGATGCTGATTTATACGGCGGCAACGCTTCTGTCCTGCCTTTTGACATGGCACAGACAAAAAAGACTACAGGCTCAGATGGTGCAGGAAACAGCACTTCAGGCGTTTTTTCAAAACATGATCTGCGCATTGCCGCTGCTGATCGTAAGTGCGGCCCGCTGGGGTGTCGGCACAGACTTTTATTATACATACCTGCCGGAGTTCCGGGAGCTGCAATGGATCCGGGGCGGCGGGGGAGAGGCGCTGCGGGATGAACTGTTTGGCCCGCTCCTGCCATGGCTGAGCCAGTGGGGGCTGCCCGGAACTACGCAGGAAGCGGCGGAATTTTTCCGCGTCGTTCTGGATAACAGCGAGGCGGGGTATCGCGCCTTGATGGAACTGGGCGTTTGGCTGAATGGAAACTTCCGCGTGGTGATCGTTCTCACTTCGACTCTCGTGGCGGGCTGCGTGTTCTATGCGATTTTTACCCAAAGCAGCAGCCCGGTGCTGGCGGTCTACCTTTATGTGGCGACCAGTAATTATTTTTTGAGTCTGAACATCATCCGGCAGTACGTTGCAATTGGCATTGGTCTGGTCGCTGTCCGCTTCATCCGGGAACGGCGGCTGCTTCCGTTTCTGATTTGCGTGGCGGCGGCAATGTTTTTTCACACAACGGCGGTGCTGCTTTTGCCGTGCTATTTTCTCTGCCGCATCGAGATCGAGCCTCGCTGTGCGTTTGCGGCGGTGGGGGTGACATTGGTACTCTCCGGTCCGCTGGGAGCGCTGGCAGCGTGGCTCATGCCGCGCGTCGGGCTGGCTTACTATGCCCGCTATCTCGGTTCGGCATGGTCGAAGGACGGATTTGAATGGATGTTCTTTGCCATCAATCTGTGCGTGCTGCTTTTCTGCGGTCATTACTGGGCCAAAGCCAAGGTGGAGAACCCGTATTACGTGATCTGGTATAATATGACGCTCCTCGGAACTTTGGCGCTGGCTTTTTCCGGAGTGCTGCCGCTGATGAAGCGGGTCAATTACTATTACGCGGCACCGCAGTTTCTGCTTCTGCCGGAAGCACTGCGGGCAGAAGAGGACTCCAAACGCCGCAAATTGATGACGGCGGCGCTGGCGGTCGCTTTTGCGTTGGAAACACTGGTGGCTGTGGGGATCTATAATAAAAATGGTGTGCTTCCTTATTGTGTGCTGGAACGCTGATTCGGGCTTGATAGGAAGCCCAAAGCATGATATAATCTAAAATAGTACTGTTATGAGGCTAGAAGTGCGGACTGATTGGGGAGAACATAAAGGAATGCAGAAAATTAAAATACTGGTGGCGATGCACAAGGCGTATTCACTGCCGGGAGAAAATATTTATGCACCCATTCAGGTGGGCGGGGTCCGGATCCCCGGAATGGAAAATGCTCTGCGTGACGATACCGGGGAGAATATTTCCGCAAAGAACAAGTACTATTGCGAGATGACGGCGCTCTATTGGGCGTGGAAAAATCTGGACGCGGACTGCATCGGGCTGGTCCACTACCGGCGCTACTTTGCCGGAAAGCGGTTCGCGCTCCGCAAGGAAAGCCGGATCGCGAACCGTTCCCAGATCGAAGAGGCACTGGAAAAGGCGCCGGTGATCCTGCCGCAAAAGCGAAATTACTGGATCGAGACGACCTATTCGCAGTATGCCCATGCGCACCATAAAAAAGATATGGATCTTGTACGGTCGATTCTGGAAGAGCATTACCCGGAGTATGTCCGCGCGTTCGACGATGTGATGGAGCGGACGGCAGGGCACCGGTTCAATATGTTCATCATGCGCCGGGATCTGCTGGATCACTACTGTACATGGCTCTTTGATGTTCTGGATCGTGCAGAGCGGCAGATCAACCTGTCGGAGTACGATGAATACAACAAGCGCGTCTTCGGTTTTCTTTCGGAGCGGTTGCTGGATGTGTGGGTCGAGACGAATCATATTTCCTATACCGAAATGCCGGTGGTGTTCATGGAAAGCCAGCATTGGCTGAAAAAGGGCATGGCATTTATTGAGCGCAAGTTTCGGAAAAACTGGACGTAAAAGTAAAAATGACAAAACCAATGGACGAAATAAAAGATCGGGTCGCGGCAGTGGTCGTGACCTATAATCGCGCAGAGATGCTGCGGCAATGTCTGATGTCTCTGCAAAAGCAGACGATCCCCTGTGATATTCTGGTCGTGGACAACGCCAGCACGGACGACACCCAAGCCCTTGTGCAGCGTGCGGCGCAACACGATGCGTCGATCTTCTACCGGAACACGGGCGAGAACCTCGGCGGTGCCGGCGGCTTCAATTTTGGGATGCGCTGGGCGGTAGAAGCGGGCTATGCCTTCGTCTGGGTCATGGACGACGACTGCTTCCCGGAACCGGTGGCTTTGGAGAAGCTTCTGGATGCAGACCGTCTTTTGCAGGGCGAGTATGGCTGGCTGAGCAGTGTGGCGCTTTGGACGGACGGCAGGGAATGCCGCATGAACCGCCCCAAGATCAAGAAGAACTTCTATGACCGCATCGAGCTGCTGCGGGATGGCATTCTGCTGGCGGAACAGGCGACATTTGTCTCGCTGTTCCTGAAAGCGGAGACGATCCGCGCAGTGGGTCTGCCCGTCAAAGAGTTCTTTATCTGGGGTGATGATATCGAATATACCCGGCGCATCACGATACGGGAGAAAATGCCGTGCTATGTGGTGGGCCAGAGCCGAGTCATCCATGCGATGAAAAACAACAGCGGAAGCAATCTGGCGGTGGATTCCGTGGAGCGTCTGGGCCGCTATAAACTGGCTTTCCGCAACGAAGCCTATATTTACCGCCGCGAGGGGGCAAAGGGCATCGCCTATTACATTGCCAAGCGCGGGCGGGATTTTTTATGGGTGCTGACCCGCGCAAAAGATCACCGGCTGAAACGGCTTGGCGTGCTCCTATGCGGCGTGGGGAAGGGACTTGCGTTTTACCCGAAGCAGGAACGGATTTGAAATGGCGGGCTTGCTGAGGAAGTGGAATAGAGTGCATGAGGAAATGAGAGAGGATTCATTGACGACAACACCTAAAATATCGGTCATCATTCCGGTCTACAATGTGGAGGACTATTTGCGGCCCTGTCTGGACAGTATGATCGACCAGCCTGTAAAAGAGATCGAGATCATCTGTGTGGATGACGGCAGTACCGATGGAAGCGGTACTCTGTGCGATCAGTATCAGGCTCAATTTCCGGCGATGGTTCGGGTACTGCATCAAAAAAATCAGGGCGTCAGCGCGGCGCGCAACGCTGGAATGCGGATGGCAAGGGGAGAGTATCTGACCTTTGTAGACCCTGACGACTGGCTGGAACCGGATATGCTCCGAACCATGCTGGAAGAAATGCAGAAGGAAAATGCACAGGCCGCGTTCTGTGGTTTTGCGGAGCGGTTTTGCAGCGTAGAAAAAGAGGATATTCTTCACGAACCGGAAAAAAGAGGCACAGTGGATGGGATCGAAGCCCTGTACCAATGCTTGAATGGCGTTGGACATGGGTATTTCTCTGCGGTATGGGGAAAAATGTTCCGCGTGGATGCCTTGCGGGGAGCCGATGGCACTCTTCCTGCGATGAAACCCTATGCCATTTCGGAGGATGAACTCTGGCTGGCGCAGGTCGTTCCGTCGTTGGAGCGGGTCGTGCTTCTTCCGGAAGTATATTACAACTGGCGCCAGCGGGAGGGCAGTGCGCTCCATGCCGGGAGAACATTTTCGCACAAGTGGTATTCGGCGCTGGAAGCGAAAAAGGAGATTGCGGCCCTTCTTGCCGGGACACCAAGGTTTGATGACTTGCGGGAGGCCAAAATTTATGCGGACCTAGCTAACGTACTCTGGCAAAGTTGGTGCTACGGAACACGGCAAGATTATCACTATTTTCGCAAAGAACTTACGGTATATAAGAAAGCGTTTTATTGCAGCAAAAAATTCTCCCGTGCGCGGAAGGCAAAGATAATGATTGTAGATATCATGATCTTTTTGCATCTGCCGAAGGACTGGATAGAAATGTTTGGGGAAGCGACTGTACTGGAATTGAAGAGAAAATTGTACAGAAAGCACTAGAAGATTTAAAAAGGACAAAATGGAGGAAAATAACAATGAAGCGTGTGATCACGTATGGAACGTTTGACTTACTGCATTATGGACACATCGAACTGCTGCGGCGCGCAAAGGAACTGGGCGACTATCTGATCGTGGCGGTGTCTACAGATGAGTTTAACTGGAACGAAAAAGGGAAAAAGTGCTATTTCAGCTATGAAAAGCGCAAAAAAATGCTGGAGGCTGTCCGTTATGTTGATCTGGTGATTCCGGAAACCTGCTGGGATCAGAAGCGCACTGACGTGAAGAAGTATTTTGTGAATACGTTTGTAATGGGCGATGATTGGACGGGCAAATTCGATTTCCTCAAGGAAGAAGGCTGTGATGTGGTTTATCTCCCTCGCACACCGGAAATTTCTACCACACAGATCAAGCATGAACTGGCAGAAAACTAAAAGGGCAGGAAATCATGAACATTAAAAAGATTGATGATACATATAAGCTTTTCCGGCTGCGGTTCCGACAGGCAAGAAAATACAGCAGGATTTACCGATATTATTACCACTCCGACGTGGACGCCAAAATGGTTTTTATTGAGTCGCGAAATGGTAGAGATATTGCAGGTAATATGCTGCGTATTCTGCTTGAAATTCGTGCACAGTATGGCAGCGAGTACCGCATCATCACGGCGGCACGCAAGGAAAGCATGGAGACGGTCAAAGGCATTGTCAGTGCGTACCATCTGGAAGATGTGAAAATCTGCGAGTACGAGAGCGTCGAATACTTTAAGTATTTGTGGCGGGCAAAGTACCTGTTTAACGATATGTCTTTTCCGACTTGTTTCATCAAGAAACCGGAGCAGGTATGTACGAATACTTGGCATGGAACGCCGCTCAAGATGATGGGCAGATGTAGCGCTTCGGACTGCGACAAAATGGCAAATGTCCAGCGCAACCTGCTGTTCTCGGATTACTTCGTGGTGCCCAATACCTACTACGAAGACAAAATGTGCGCCGCATATGACATGAACGGCCTGTACCGCGGCAAAATTCTGCACGAGGGTTATCCGCGCAACGCAATTTTCTTCGACGATAAAATGCGGCAGGAGACCCGCGCTCGTTACAATTTGGACGACAAAAAGGTCTATATCTATATGCCGACTTTCCGCGAGCAGGGAAGCCGTCATCAGGACGACGCCCAGAAGGAAGCCCTGCTCCAGTATTTCGAAATTCTGGATAAGCGTCTGCAAGGCGATGAAGTGTTCTATGTCAAGCTGCATTATTTTGTGCGAGAAGGCATGGATCTGTCTGGATTTCAGCATATTGTGGATTTTCCAACCGGTATTGAGACTTACGAGTTCTTAAACACGGCGGACTGTCTCGTTACAGACTATTCCAGCGTGTTCTATGATTTTGCCAACACCGGACGTAAGATCATCCGCTTTGTATACGATGAAGAAACCTATAATCATAACCGCGGCCAGTACGAGCAGCCGGTGGAACTGCCTTTCCCGAAGGTATATACAGCCGAAGAGTTGGCGGAGGAACTGCACAAGCCCGTTCATTACGATGATGTAGCGTTCCGCGCTATGTACGACACCTTTGACAACCGCGATGCCGCCAGCAAGCTGGTGCGCCACATCATCGGCGGAGAAAAATGTTGTGAGGAAGTTTCCCTGCATAGCTCGAAAGAAAAGGTGTTGCTCTACGGCGGCAATCTGGCGCTCAACGGCATCACGACCAGTCTGCGCAGCTTGATGGGTTATATTCAGGACGACAGAGAATATTACATCTGCTGGAGCCAGAATGCTGTGTGGGGCAAGCCGGAAAATCTGCAGCGCATTAAAGATCATTACCAGATGCTTGGCATTTCTGGTGAGGTCGCCATGACCATGCAGGAAGAAATCGCAAAGTTCTTCTATTACAAGCGTAACAAGGAATCTGTATGGGTGCACAGACAGCTCAAGCGTATGTACGAGCGCGAAAACCAGCGGTGGTTCGGTGCACTGGATTTTTCTACCTACATTCAGTTCAATGGCTACGACAAAATGATTATTGGCATGTTCCAGTACGCAAAGGGCCGCAGGATCATTTTTGCGCACAGCGATATGGTGCAGGAATGCCAGAATGGCCGAAACCACTATCTGACCTGTCAGACTGCTTATAGAAACTATGATAAGGTTGCAGCGGTTGCTGATTGTATGGTAGATACGGTCGTGGCTATTTCTGGAAGAAGAGACAATGTTGTCGTAGTCGAAAATGTTCACGACTACAAAAAGATTCGTCGCAATGCAGAAAAGCCGGTTTGCTATCAGCCAAAAACCATTGTTACCTGCGGCTATCCCGGCGGTCTGAATGAATTTATGGAAAAGCATTCGCTCCGTGTGGTTACGATTGGCCGTTTCTCGGCCGAGAAAGATCATGCCAAGCTGATCGAAGCCTTTGAGCTGTTCCACATCAACCACCCGGAATCGGGCCTTATCATCATCGGCGGACCCGGCCCGCTGTACAACAAAACGCTGGCCCGCATTGCAAAAAGTTCCTGCTGGCAGGATATCATGGTCATCCGTGAAATCAACAATCCCATGCCTATCCTCAAGCAGTGCAATGTTTTTGTTTTGTCTTCCAATTATGAGTCTTTGGGTCTGGTTCTGCTGGAAGCTGCAACCCTTGGTGTGCCGGAAATTGCGGCAAAGTGCCCAGCTACAGAGCTGCTGATGAATACCTACAAAGGCGGCTATCTGGCCGATAATTCTGTTGAGGGAATTTGTGAAGGTCTGGAAGCTTACCTGCGCGGCGAGGTCGGCACCATGAAGATCGATTGGAAGCAGTACAACGAACGGGCTGTTGCACAGTTCGAAAGCCTGTTTGATTGACATAGGCGGCACCGCGCTGCAAATTTGAATTTACAGGAAGAAAGACAATGCTGGAAAAATTTCTAAAGTATCGCTTTATGTTTGAAGAACTGGTCAAACGAGACTTCAAACAAAAATACAAGCGCACCGTGCTGGGCATGGCGTGGAGCGTCCTCTCGCCGCTGCTGCAATTGCTGGTCATGCGCATTGTGTTTACCCGTTTCTTCGGTGGCCATGTGGAGCACTATACCACCTACTTGTTCTGCGGAAACCTTGTTTACAGCTATTTCCGCGAGTCCACCAATGGCGGCATGAACAGCCTGATGAGCAATGCACGCATCTTCAGCAAGATCAATGTGCCGAAGTACATGTTCCTGCTGTCCAAAAATGTTTCAGCATTGATCAATTTTGGGTTAACGCTGTGCGTGTTCTTTGCGTTTGCGCTGGTCGACGGCGTGAGCTTCGGCGTTCATTTTCTGGCGCTGCTGTATCCCATCCTCTGTCTTGTGGTGTTCAACATTGGCATGGGTCTCGTGCTGAGCGCGATGTTCGTGTTCTTCCGGGATACCAGCTACCTGTATGATGTTTTCACCATGCTGCTGATGTATATGTCGGCGATCTTCTATACGGTGGATAACTATTCTCCTTTGATGCAGAAGATATTTTTGCTGAATCCGGTGTATTGCTATATCAAGTATTTCCGTGTGGTGGTGCTGAACGGCAATATTCCGTCGCTGGGTTATCATCTGCTGTGCGCCTTCTATGCGCTGGCAGTCGTGGGCGTGGGTGCGTTGGTCTATAAAAAGAACAACCACAAGTTCCTGTATTATGTGTAAGGAGGGGTACCATGTCGATCATTGAAGCAAAAGAGGTATCCATCCGTTACATGACGGGCGATTTCAAGGACATTGGCCTGAAGGAGTATGTGGTGCGCCGCTTGTCGGGCAAGTACCATGTAAACGAATTCTGGGCCGATAAAAACGTGTCCTTTGCGCTGGAAAAGGGGGACATGCTGGGTATCATCGGCTCCAACGGCGCGGGCAAGAGTACGCTGCTCAAGGCCGTTTCCGGCATTATGGTGCCCACGGAGGGCCACATGGAGATCAACGGCAGCGTGGCTGCGCTGCTGGAACTGGCCAGTGGTTTTGATGGCGAGCTGACTGTCCGCGAGAACACCTACCTGCGCGGCGCGCTTCTGGGTTATACCCGCAGATTCATGGACGAAAAATATGATGAGATCATCGAATTTGCGGAGTTGCAGAATTTTCAGGACCGCCCGTTCAAACAGCTGTCCAGCGGCATGAAGAGCCGCTTGGCCTTCTCCATTGCCTGTCTGGTCAACCCGGACATCCTGATTCTGGACGAGGTGCTGAGCGTGGGCGATGGCGCATTCCGCAAGAAGAGCGGGGATAAGATGAAGTCCATCCTGAAAAGCGGCGTGACCGGCATTCTGGTGTCCCACTCGGTGCCGCAGGTGCGGGAGCTGTGCAACAAGATCCTGTGGCTGGACCACGGCAAGCAGATCGCCTTTACCGACGAAGTGGAGCTGTACTGCGATGCCTATGAGGAATTTCTGAATACCAAAAAGCTGCCCAAGAATGAGCAGGAGGTGCAGAAATTGGCAGCGGATTTCAAGATTCGCACCGAGGCGTCCCGCAAGGAAAAGCTTGCGAAATCGCTGGCGAACGCACAAAAGGAAGCCAAACGCACCGAGATGACGGATGATGTGGTAGCAGCAGCCGTCAACATCCTGCGAGAGTACCGCCCGGAGCTTCTGACCGAGCCGACAGCCGAAAAAGAAGGATTCTAAAACATTTGCCGTCTGTGTGTTTTCACACGGACGGTTTTCTTGTATAATAGGGGAAAGTTCTATTTCAGGAGCCAAAGGAGGCCGCTCTATGCTCAAACAATCGCAGCTCGATCTTTGCGGGCGGGTGGATTTTACGCGCGAGGTGCCACTGCTGGGGCGGGACGAAGGGTTTTCGTTTGCGTGCGCGGGGTGCGGGGACTGCTGCCGGGGGCGGGAGGACATCGTGCTGTCGGGGTTTGACCTGTGGCGGATCGCGGCGCGGCTGCGTCTGCCGCCCCGGACGGTGGCGCGGGCGTTCTGCAAGGCGTCCATCGGGGCAGTGAGCCATCTGCCCGTGCTGCGGCTGGCCCCGGTGCGGGAGGAGGGGAACAACTGCCCCTTCCTGACCCACAGCCGCTGCGCCATCCATGACGCCGAGCCGCTGGTCTGCGCGCTCTACCCGCTGGCGCAGGAGATCACCAAAGAGGGGAGCATCAGCTACTTTTTGCAGCCGACCTCCTGCGGCGGGCAGGTCATCTCAGCCAAAGTGGGGGACTATCTGGCCCGGTACGACATCCCGGCGCGGGAGGCTACGGATGTGCGCTGGGCGCAGGTGTGCATGGCGCTGGAAGACCGGGTGGAGGCGCTGGAAGCGGTGTTCGAGCCGGTGTTTATCCGGCGGGTGCAGCAAAAACTCTGGCAAGCGCTTTATTATCGGTACGACTTCGCCGCGCCCTTTCTGCCTCAGTTGGAAGAAAATCTGCGCGGATTAGACGCAGAACTGGAAAAACTGTCCGCACTGCAAGAGCGAAGGAACGTTCGTTTTCGTGAATCAATCGAAAAAACTGATAGATAAAATTACTTCCATCGATAACTTGGGCTGTTGCCGGATTGTATTCGGGTAGGAAATGTGCTATACTTCACGAGTGTAAAGCGGAACGAGAAAAACCGCTTGTCAAAACGCTTTCCCGCGGCAGCCTGTGGCCGCGAAATGTAAAATTGAGGGAGTAATCATTATGCGTAAAATCACTCGTCGTTCGTTCCTGTCTGCCGCCGCTGTCTGCGGCGCTGCCGCAGCCTTGACCGCTTGCGGCGGCTCTTCCAGCTCTGCCGCAGCTTCTTCCACGGCTTCCTCCGCGGCCTCCGCTGCCGGTTCCGCTGCTGCGGGCAGCCAGAGCTATACCGTCGGCATCTGCCAGTTGGTCGAGCATGCGGCGTTGGACGCTGCTACGCAGGGGTTTGAGGACGCCCTGACTGAGGCGTTCGGCGACAACGTGAAGTTCGACTTCCAGAACGCACAGAACGATTCCGCGACCTGCGCCACCATCGCCAACGGCTTTGTTTCCGCCGGTGTGGATCTGATCATGGCCAACGCCACCCCCGCCCTGCAGGCGGCACAGGCAGCCACCAACAGCATCCCCATTCTGGGCACCTCCGTCACCGAGTACGGCGTGGCGCTGGGCCTGACCGACTTCGACGGCACCGTGGGCGGCAACGTCTCCGGCACCTCCGATCTGGCTCCGCTGGATCAGCAGGCTGAGATGATCACCGAGTGGCTGCCCGACGTTAAGAAGGTCGGTCTGCTCTACTGCTCCGCTGAGGCCAACAGCCAGTATCAGGTGGATGAGGTCCAGAAGTATCTGGAAGCTGCCGGTGTGACCGCCACCCAGTACGCCTTCTCCGACTCCAACGACCTCGCTTCCGTCTGCCAGAAGGCGGCCGACGAGAACGACGCCGTCTATGTTCCCACCGACAACACCGTTGCTGCCAACACCGGCATTGTGGACGGCATCTGCCGCCCGGCCAAGAAGCCCGTCTTCGCGGGTGAGGAGGGCATCTGCGCGGGCTGCGGCGTGGCAACCCTGTCCATCAGCTACTACGATCTGGGCCACACCACCGGCGAGATGGCAGCTAAGATCCTGACCGGCGAGGCCGATATCTCCACCATGCCCATCGAGTACACCAGCGTGACCAAGAAGTACAACAAGACCATCTGCGATGATCTGGGCGTGACCGTGCCGGAAGGCTACGAGGCCATCGAGGGCTGAATTCCTCGGAGAAACATCTGAAATACAGCGGAGAAGGGCGATTTTTGGCTCTTCTCCGCTTTGGTGTCCTAAAAAAGTGTCTCGTTTGGAGGTTTTATTTTGGAACTGCTTGCTAGACTTGCCAATCTGCCCGGTGCGCTGCCCGGTGCCTGTGCGCAGGGCCTCATCTGGGGCATCATGGCCATTGGCGTGTATCTGACCTACCGCATCCTTGACGTGGCAGACCTGACCGTGGACGGCTCCTTCGGCACCGGCGGCGCGGTCTGCGTCATGTGTCTGCTCTCCGGCATGAACGTCTGGGCGGCGCTCTTCATCGCGCTGCTGGCCGGCCTTGCCACCGGCCTTGTCACCGGTCTGCTCCACACCTTTATGGGCATCCCGGCCATCCTTGCCGGTATCCTGACCCAGTTGGCCCTTTACTCCATCAACCTGAAGATCATGGGCAAGGCGAACCAGTCCATCAATGTGGACAAGTACGATCTGCTCATCTCCCTGCGCTGGGTCAAGGAGTTCGCCCTGCACAACCCCATCATCATGGTCATCATCGTCACGGCTGTGCTGATCGGTGTGCTGTATTGGTTCTTTGGCACGGAGCTGGGCTGCGGCATCCGCGCCACCGGCTCCAATCCCGCCATGTCCCGTGCACAGGGCATCAACACCAACCTCAACGTGGTGCTGGGTCTGGCCGTGTCCAACGGTCTGGTGGCTCTGTCCGGTGCGCTGCTGAGCCAGTATCAGGGCTTTTCGGATGTCAGCATGGGCCGCGGCGCCATCGTCATCGGTCTGGCCGCTGTCATCATCGGCGAAGCCGTATTCGGCCGCATCTTCCACAACTTCGCCCTCAAGCTCGTGTCCGTTTCGCTGGGCGCCATCATCTACTACATCGTCATCCAGCTGGTGCTGACCCTCGGCTTTGACGCAAACCTCCTCAAGCTGCTCAGTGCTTCGGTCGTGGCCGTGTTCCTCGCGGTGCCGTATTGGAAGGGCAAGTATTTTGCCAAGCCCACCGCCAAGAAGAAGGAGGGTGCAAAAAATGCTTGAGATCCAGAACGTATCCAAGACCTTCAACGCCGGTACCGTCAACGAGAAGACCGCGCTGAACGGCCTGAACCTGAAGCTGAACGAGGGGGACTTCGTCACCGTCATCGGCGGCAACGGCGCGGGTAAGTCCACCATGCTGAACGCGGTGGCCGGTGTCTGGCCCGTGGACGAGGGCAAGATCCTCATTGACGGCATCGATGTGACCAAGCTGAGCGAGCACCAGCGTGCCGCCTACATCGGCCGCGTCTTCCAAGACCCCATGACCGGCACCGCCGCCACCATGCAGATCGAGGAGAACCTTGCGCTGGCGGCCCGCCGCGGCAAGCGGCGCGGGCTGCGCATCGGCATCACCAAGACGGAGCGGGAGCGCTACCGCGAGCTGCTCAAGAGCCTCGACCTCGGCTTGGAGGACCGCCTTACCGCCCGCGTGGGTCTGCTTTCCGGCGGCCAGCGTCAGGCTCTGACCCTGCTGATGGCCACCATGAACAAACCCAAGCTCCTGCTGCTGGACGAGCACACCGCCGCGCTGGACCCCAAGACCGCGCTCAAGGTGCTGACCCTTTCGGCCAAGATCGTGGAAGAAAACCATCTGACCACCATGATGATCACCCACAATATGAAGGATGCCATCAAGTACGGCAACCGTCTCATCATGATGTACGAGGGCCACATCATCTACGACGTCTCCGGCGAGGAGAAGAAGAAGCTGCAGGTCTCCGACCTGCTGGCCAAGTTCCAGATCGCCAGCGGCGGCGAGTTCGCCAACGACCGGATGATCCTGTCTTGATTGAATCATAACACAAAGGGGCTGTTGCACAACTCCTTCCGTCATCGCTTACGCGATGCCACCTCCCTCATTGAGGGAGGCTTTCACAGCTAACCGTTACGCCAAGGCTCCCTCCGAGAGGGAGCTGGCACGGCGAAGCCGTGACTGAGGGAGTTATTTGCAACAGCCCTTTTTCTGCGCCCGGATTGCAATCGTAAGGGAAAACGTGTACAACAAAGGGTAGATTTCAAAAACTGCATGAGAGGAGGAGACCGGATGAGCCGCGAGATCGTAAACAGTGTGCTTCTGTTATGGGGCAGTCTGTTCTGTGCGGTGTCGAGTCTGTATTTCTGGATCACAAAATATTATCGGACGGTGAAGCGTGACTGGATCTACCGGATGCAGGTCTCGACATCGGTTCTGCTGTTCTGGGATGCGATGACGAACCTGTTCCGGGGCAGACCGGACTTGCTGGGGTTCTGGATGGTCCGCATCAGCAATTTCCTCAACTTTTTTCTCGTGGAACTGACGCTGCTGTTTTTTCACTACTACATCTGTGCAATGCTCCTGACGCCGGAAGAAAACGCAACCCTCAAGCGGGTGAAGGTAGTGCGGGCCCTTTGCTGTGTGGGCCTTGCGCTGGTGGTGGTATCGCAGTTCACCGGGTTGTATTATACGTTCGACGCGTCCAATGTCTACCACCGCAGCGCAGGGTATCCCATTTCCATGATCGTTCCGGTGGTGGCCATGGCGCTGGACGGCAGTCTGTTGCTGCAATACAGGGCACGCATCAGCCGCGGCATGTTTCTGGCAACGGGGTCTTATCTGGTGCTGCCGCTGCTGGCGATCTCGATCCAGATCGTACACTACGGTCTGGCGCTGGTCGATCTGGCCATCGGCGTTGCGATGGTCCTGATGTTTCTGGTCTCCATCAAGGAGCAGAACGAGGCGATGCTCCGGCTGGAAACGAGCCGAGCCCAGATCGCCGAAAAGCTGGAGATCGCCACGGTGCTGAACCGCTGCGTGGAGAAGCTTTCCACCGGCGGGCGGGACCTCGACAAGGCCACCAACGAGCTGCTGGGGGTCATCAGCGATTACTTTGCCGCCGACCGCAGCTATATCTTCGAACTGGACCGGGAGCGGAACGTCATCGTCAACACCCACGAGGCGGTGCGGGAGGGCGTGAGCGAGGAAAAGGACAATCTGCAGGAAGTCCCGCTGGAAGCAGTGGCCGAGTGGATCGAAGCGTTTGAGCGGGAGGGCGTCTACTTCCTGCCCGACCTCGAACAGAAAAAGGGCCAGCTCATCTATGACGTGCTGGCACCCCAGAACATTCATTCGCTGCTGGCGGTGCCGCTGCTGCGAGACCATGTCGTGACCGGTTTTCTGGGGGTAGACAACCCCAAGGAGCATGTGGGAGACGCCACGCTGCTGTCCTCCATCCAGTTCTTCGTGACCAACAGTCTGGAGCAGAAAAAGACGCAGGAGCGGCTGTATAAGTTCTGTTATATCGATATGCTGACGGGCCTTTCCAACCGCAACCGCTACATGGAGAACCTGAGCGGCTGGGAGAAAGGGACGCTGAGGGAGATCGGCGGCATTTACATGGACCTGAACGGTCTCAAGCACTGCAACGACCGCTTCGGCCACGAGGCCGGGGATGCCCTCATCCGCCGCACCGCCGACGCCCTGAACGAAGTCTTCCCCGGCGAAGGATACCGCATCGGCGGCGATGAGTTCGTGGTGCTGCGCTGCCCCATCGGGCAGGAGGACTTTGCCGACAAGGTGCACCAGCTCCGGGAAGCCCTTGTCCGCCACGGCGTCGATGCCGCCATCGGCTCGTTCTGGCAGCCGCTGGTCGAAGATCTGCCTGCCTTCCTCCGCGAAGCCGACGACCGGATGTACAGGGAAAAGGAACGCCAGAAGCGCTCTGCGCGGCCTTCCGTTTAGGCAAATCGTTCGGAATCCAATAAGATACAATAAGCAGCGCCCGCCGGGAGATCTCCATGCGGGCGCTGCTTTTTTCTTAGAACCGTTATTTTCTTGCCTCACATTGCGGCATAAAAAAGCCGGGAGCCGACGCGCAATGGTCGGTTCCCGGCAGACGGAAGCGCGGGGGCGAAACTCAGCGTTTGATATCGTAGTTCATATTCATCAGGTTGCGGATGGAGCTCACATCGTCGGTGATGTTGGCATCGCCGTGGATGGTGTGCTTGATGGCGCTGCTGGCCACGGCGAAGTTGATCATATCCATGGCCTTGTAATCGTGGAGCATGGCGTAGATCAGGCCGCTGGCAAAAGCGTCGCCGCCGCCCACGCGGTCGAGGATGTTAAAGGTGAACAGCTTGCTCTCGAAGGTGTGGCCGTCGTACCACATAAAGGCCTTCAGGCTGTTCTCGCTGCCGCTGTGGGCGTAGCGCACATGGCGGGCGATGCACTTGAGGTTCGGGTAGCGCTCAATGAAGTGCTGGAAAATCTCATCCTGCTGCTCGTAGCTGGGCTGCAGGGGCACGCCGTCCTTCCAGTCGCCCTTGGAGTGGTCGGTTTCGTCCTTCCACAGGTGGTAAGGCTCGATGCCCAGCAGCACATCCACGTAGGGGAGGCACTCGGTGCAGAAGTCGCGGGCTTCCTCCCAAGTCCAGAGCGTCGAGCGGAAGTTGCCGTCGAAGCTGACGGTCAGGCCCTTCTTCTTGGCGGTCTTGAGCATGTCGATGATGAGGCCGCGGCAGTTGGGGGCCAGCGCCGGGGTGATGCCGCTCAGGTGCAGCCAGTCGAAGCCGTCCAGCAGAGCGTCGAGATCCACCTGCGAGAAATCGTACTCGGTGATGACGCTGTGCTTGCGGTCATAGATGACCTTGGAGGCACGGATGCCATAGCCGGTCTCCAGATAGTAGGTGCCAAGGCGGTTCGAGGGGGTCTCGTCCGGCTCGGTCAGAATCATGGGGGTGCAGTGGACATCGTTGGAGCGCAGCCAGCGCACGGCGCTTTTGCCCAAGCTGTTGTTGGGCACTACGCTGAAGAAGGTGCTGTCCACGCCAAGGTTTGCCAGAGCCAAAGCGATATTGGCCTCGCTGCCGCCGTAGCTGGCCTCGAAGCTGGATGCCATGCGGATCTTCTCGTAGTTCGGCGGGGTCAGGCGCAGCATGATCTCACCGCAGGTGATGAACTTCTGGCCGTTGGCCTCGCTGCCAAGGATCGGATTGTAGTGTTCCATAACGCTCCTCCTAAAAAGTCGTTGCTTTATACCGTAACGATGTGAGAACACATTGTTGTATCCATTATACCGCACCCCGAAGCAGATAGCAAGCAAATGCCGCGGATGAAAAGAGAAAATAAGCGGGGATTTTTGTGGAGGGTGACGAAAAAAGCTTTACGTGAAAATGGGGTCTATTTGGGAGCGAATGTCTTCCGATAGATCATCGCTTCGATAGCCGTGATAGATATTGTTCTGCGTGCAATTGAATGTATAATATTTTCCGTTTCGCTTTCCATAGAAGCGCTGCCCAATAGGTACGGAGCGGTTTAAAAGATCTTGCGCTTCATCATCGGTAAGATCCATGGGACTGGCGACCTTACCTTTTCCATAAGGGTTAAAGCGGGAGGACTTATGTTTTCCACTGTTGGCCTGATAAATACGACGACCTAAGGCAATCTCATAGTCCTGAAGGTGCTGAACGGTTGCAATGTTTTTCAGGGTACAATCCATGCCTCTGCGCGTTCCGGTCAAAACTGGAGCGATAAAGTGATCGTGTGATAAGAGGCTGGCGACAAAACCACCATTTTCAGCAGCGTAGGCACAAATGGAAGAAGTGTTTCCATCAAAAAGAAAAGGGAAATCCGAAAAATCAGCTGTAGCAGAGTTTGAAAGAATCGTACTGAGCAAAATCCTTTCATTGGGGTCCGGAATCAAAGCAAGCAGCTTGCGAAGCGGAAAACCCTTCACAAGTTCAAATCCCGTATCCTTGCGTGGTGCGGTGATAAAAGGAGATTCCTCCAAGTTGGAGTAGGTTCTATTTTTGGCGGCTTTTTTGATTTGAAAGCAGATCGTTGCGTACCGATGCAGTGCTTCCAAAGCATCATGAAAATTTTCAAAGGAATAAAAAAATGAAAGATCGTTTATCCCAATACGCATTTTTCGTCCTTGCTCTTATAATAAGTCCAATAAAGCGTTTTCCCACTCATCAAAAAATCCAGCAGGCCACTCGCTGATCTGCCCGGATGGGAACATTTTCGGGAAAACAACGGTATGTGCGTAATCATTGTTCTGACTCTGTGAAAAGTACGCGATCGAGACATTACTGCTTTCAATGTGCTTTTGCTTTACGGCGACGCGGAGACCATTCAAAATGTGATCGCTATGAGTTTCAACGATCACCTGAATCCCGCTGGCAGCAACACGCGCAAGAAGTTCACCGAGCATCCGTTGACCGCGCGGATGAATATGCGCTTCTGGATTTTCGATCAGAATCAGGTCACCGGGTCTAGATGAGAGAAGTGAAATCAAAACGGGGAGCACGTAAGTGATTCCGAAGCCGACATTGACGCTTTTGTAGGTACCGGAGCGATCATTGCCTTCGCGATAATCATAAGTCAAATCGACACTGCGCCGCAAACTGTCAACAACGACACGGGGAGAGACGCCGGGAGAGATCTCATTACACCAAAGTTGAAGCTGGTCAATCAATGAATTGCTTCGGGCACCGGGTTGAGAAGAACGAATTGCCTTAGTGCAAAGAATAGGATCACCAGAGTGCTCTGCAAGATATTGCAAAGAAAACTCACCATTTACACCGAATTCGTGATTTTCCAACTGCATGGGGTCATCAATGGTGTGATAATCTGGCTGTGGCTCGATTCGAGCAGAAGAAAGATAAAGAAAACGGTTCCCGAAAAGTACAGAGTCTTGTGGGGCAAGAGCCGGATCAAGGGGATCCTTTAACGGCAAAACGGCGCTTTCTGCGTTGTACGCAAAGGAATAGGAGTGGGAAATTCCGTTTTCCCAAAAGGCCAGAGTAATTTCATCGGAAGCGGCTTTTTCGTAAAGAACATCCTGCCCATTGCCAAGCTTGATGTATCGACCGTTCAATTTTAGAGACTTAATGGTTTCGCCTTCGGCGGATTGGCGAAGCAAAAGAAGGCTTTGCAAAACGGTAGATTTTCCCATGCCATTGAGACCGGTCAGAATGGAAATCGAGCCCAGAGGAATTTCCTGAGATTTAAAACATTTGAAGTTTTCGAGCTTTATTCGTTCGAGCATATAAATGCCTCCAGAAATTCTTGTGTCATGTTAATGCGGCGACGTACAGCAGAGCTATCGCCGCCGCGCAAAGCGTTGCGGTATTCGTCTTTTTGCAGAAGGTCATGAAAGCATTTCAAAAAATCCGAAGAATGTGCGCGAAGAATACTTTCTTTTTCTGCGGACAGACGAGAAAAACAAACCGAACATACTTCAAACAGCGCTTTGTTGAGACGCCCGCGCCGCCAATCCTTGTTTTGCGTCCGAAAAGCATACTTTCCAAACAGAAAAGCGCATAGATCCATCGTATGGCAAAAATCAGAGCGAATTTGATCGAGTCTTCCGGGGGAACATTTTTTCAGTTCTTTTAGTGCATAGCTTAAAAAGCTGTCAATATTGCCATTGTAACATTTTTCGTAGTCGAACAGAGTAAAAGCAAGATATCGATTGATGTACTCCCGGTCGGTCATACGATCTGTTTCAACAGCGTTCTGCGTTGCATTCAGGAACGATTCGGATTTTGCAAGTTCCTCCGTCAATTTCGTTCCGTCACCCTCATAAAGCGCTTGTCGGATTTCTTGCTCCGAAAGCGTAAGGCCGCCGGTATTGATGCGTTGGAAGATATTGCGGACGATTTCATCCGGCGTCCCGCGTTCGACCAAGTATAACACCAACTGAGATTCTTTGATGCGGCGAATATACTGCCGTGGGAGTTCTGAGAATGTCTTTCCGTTAAATTGCGTCAAATATTGAAGCCCCTCTAATCTGTAAGGCGGAGTTTTAGAAGGGTCGTTATCCTTTTCGGAAGGCATCAGATAATTCTGGAATGCAGTAAGACGCTGAAGGCCATCAATGACTACCCATGAGCTTTCATCGGCTGCATCGAAATAGAATGCAGGAAGGGGGATCTTTAGCATCAGAGACTCGATCAGACGACTCTGCTGCTGCATGGACCATAAATTGCCCTGCCTTTGAAAAAGCGGCTTCAAGTCGATTTCATTATAATTCAGACGATCCAAAATGGCGTCGACATTAACGGATCTGGTTTGGATATGCACATCTGCAGGAATAAAGGTGGGTGCACTAGAGGGGTCATCAGGATAATCCTCACTGGTTTCAAAAGAAGTGATTTGAACTCCCTTTGCGCGCAGGTCATTTGAAGCTTGTTCGAATTCTTCAACGGTCAAGTGATTGTCCTTATCTTGCAAAATATCAAAAGCAATCTGTTGGCTGACAATATGATTGCTTTCTTGCGCGATCTTGACAATTTGAGATATACGATCTTGATACACGCTGTCTATCACAGTGCACGCCCTCCATTTAAAGTAAAAACAATTTACTTTATTATAACATGCGTCGGTTAAAACACAAGAAAAATCCAATCAAATCCCCGTCAAATCAAAGCTTGGCGTATACTCTTCCTTAGCGCTGCTCTTCTGCTGCATATAGCCGTCGGTCAGGCCGAGGTCCATGGCGTAGTTGACCACCCGGCGGTACTCGTAGGTGGTGATGCGGCGGCCGATGCCGTGGTCGGCGGCTTTGTAGAAGGGGGTGTACTGGCTCATGACGCTGGGCAGGAAGCAGCCGGGGTCCGCGCGGTTCCATGCGGCCATCTGGTCGAGGACGGCGAAGCTGTCGTCCACATGGCCGGGCAGGGCGAGGTGGCGCAGGATGACGCCCTTTTGCAGGATGCCGTCTGCGTCGAAGACCGGATGGCCGGTCTGGGCCATCATGGCCTCAATGCCCGCTTTCGCCGCCGCGAAATAGTCCGGTGCAGCGGAAAGCTCCGCCGAGAGGGAAGAGGAAACATATTTCAGGTCGGCCAGCCAGATATCGATGTACCCCCGCCAGCGCTCGATGCTGTCCAGCGTTTCGTAGCCGCCGGTGTTGCAGACGATGGGCAGGTGCAGCCCCTTGGCGCGGGCTTCGTCCAGCGCCGCGAGGATCCACGGCTGCCACTGGCCGGGGGTGACAAGGTTGATGTTGTGGGCCCCCTGCGCCTGAAGGTCGAGGAAGATCTGGGCCAGATGCTCCACCGTGATCTCTTTGCCCAGCCCCTCGGCGCTGATGGGGTAGTTCTGGCAGAAGCAGCACTTCAGGGTGCAGCCGGAGAAAAACACCGTGCCGCTGCCCCGTGTGCCGCTGATGCAGGGTTCCTCCCAGAAGTGAAGGGCGGCGCGGGCGGCCTTTAAGGTGCCGCCGGCCCCGCAGAAGCCGACCCGCCCGGAAGCGCGGTCGGCATGGCACTGCCGGGGGCAGAGCGTACAGTCTTTGGGGGCGAAGGGGAAGGTTTTCGGCATACTATCCAAGTCCTTTGCAAAAGTTTCGAACAAATTGCTCGCTTCTATTATACCATTTTCGGGCGCAGTTGTGGTATACTATGGGTGAATATTGCATATCGTGAAAGAATACTGCATAATTTTTGGGAGGAAGCCATGCGTACCGAAAACGAAGAGATCCGAGATCATCTGAAATATCTGTCTCTGCTGGCGCGGGACTACCCGTCCCAAGCGGCGGCGGCCAGCGAGATCATCAGCACACAGGCGCTGCTCAAGCTGCCCAAGGGCACCGAGCACTTCATGAGCGACCTGCACGGCGAGAACGAAGCCTTCGTCCACATCCTGAACTCGGCCTCCGGCGTCATCCGGGAGAAGGTCGATATCGTGCTGGGGGACACCATCCCGGTAGGAGCCCGTGCGGAGCTGGCCACCCTCATCTATTACCCCAACGAGAAGCTGCCTCAGCTCAAGGCCCGCTGCGCCGACGAGGACGAGCTGGAACAGTGGTACACCACGACCCTGCTGCGGCTCATCGACATCTGCCGTTTGGTCTCCTCGAAGCACACCCGTGAGCATGTGCGGGGGTGTCTGCCCGTCAGCTGCGGTTACATTCTGGACGAGCTGCTCCATGCCCACTTCGAGGACCACGACAAAGACCTGTATTACGGCCAGATCGTCGGCAGCATCATCGAGAATGGCCGGGCCGATAAGTTCATCGTCCGCCTGTGTGAGCTGATCAAGCGGCTGGCTGTGGATAAATTACATATCGTCGGTGATCTGTTTGATCGCGGCCCCCGCCCCGATATCATTCTGGACCTGCTCATGCGCCACCACAACGTCGATATCCAGTGGGGCAACCACGATGTCGTCTGGATGGGCGCTGCGGCGGGCAGCCCCATCTGCATCTGCACCGTGCTGAAAACGACGCTGGCCTACCACAACCACGGGATGCTGGAAGACTGCTACGGCATCAACCTCCGTCACTTGCAGCGGATGGCCGAGCAGTTCTATGGCGACGACGACCTGACCCTCTGGATGCCCCACACCGACGCGGCCCGCGGCCCCTACACCCCCGGTATGCTCCACCGCTGCGCCGTCATGCACAAGGCCGTCACCATCCTGATGCTCAAGATGGAGTGCCGCGTTATCGACCGCAACCCCGATTTCAAGATGCAGGGGCGGGATTTCCTCCGCCGCATCGACTGGGAAAAGGGAACCGTCACCGTGGGCGGCAAGGAGTACCCCCTGCGGGATACCAGCTTCCCCACCGTGGACCCCGCCGACCCCGCCAAGCTCAACCCCGACGAGCAAGTGGTGCTGGACAAGCTCGTGCAGTCCTTCCGCCAGAGCGAGAAATTACAGCAGCACATTGAATTTTTGTACGCCAAGGGCAGCGTTTACCACATTGAAAACGGCAACCTGCTTTACCACGGCGTCGTGCCCATGACCAAAAACGGCAGCTTCGCCGTGGAGCGGTTCGAGGGCCACAGCTATTCCGGCCGTGCCCTGATGGATTACTGCGATGAGCGTGCCCGCCGGGGCTACTTTGCGCCGGAGGGCTCCGCCGCCCGCCAGAGCGGACAGGATTTCCTGTGGTATCTGTGGTGCGGCAAGCTGTCGCCGCTGTTCGGCCGCAGCGCCATGACCACCTTTGAGCGCATTTACATCGCTGACCCCGCCACCTATGAGGAAATTAAGGACCCCTATTATACATGGTATAACGAGGAGGCCGCCTGCCGCCGCATCTTGGCCGAGTTCGGTCTGCCCGGCACGAACCACATCGTCAACGGTCATGTTCCCGTCCGCGAAAAGAGCGGCGAGAGCCCCATCAAGGGCGGGGGACGGCTCGTGGTCATCGACGGCGGCTTCTGCCGCGCTTACCACGACAAGACCGGCATCGCGGGGTATACGCTGGTCTACTCCAGCCGCACCATGTCCCTGCGCACCCATCAGCCCTTCGAGAGCGCCGAAAAGGCTGTGAACGAGAACATCGATATCATTTCCCAGAAAAACATTCTGGAGACCGAGAACCACCGCATCCTCGTGGAGGAGACCGACGAGGGCGAGGTGCTGCGGGAGCGCGTGCATGACCTGAAACAGCTCGTCAAAGCCTATCAGCTGGGCTGGATCAAGGAGACCCACTGCGAAGACTGCATCTGGTAAGGGCGGTTTGTATCGTGCGGTCTGCTGAAGTTTCTGGCAGATTTTTGAAAAAACGAACAAATTCACAGAATATCTTCATTTTTTCTGGGCAAAACAGAAAATAATCCCTGCTGTGCAAATGGGTCTTTGCTTTTTGGCCGAAGTTGTGTATAATAAGATAGCATATCATGAGGGCTCTTGCCCTTTTGGTACGCATCGGATATAACGAGTGAAGAGAAACGGAACCCTTTGGGGGCGGTCACACGCAGCCCCACGACAAGGAGATCATAAAATTGGAAAAGTTTGTTATTACGGGCGGTAAGCCCCTGCACGGCGCGGTCACCATCTCTGGCGCAAAAAATGCGGCTGTGGGCATCCTGCCGGCCACCATTCTGGCCGGTGACGTCTGCGTCATTGAGAATCTGCCCGATATCAGCGATGTGGCGGTGAGCCTGAAGATCCTGAGCGTCCTTGGCGCCCAGATCCGGATGCTGAACCGGAACACCTACGAGATCGACACCACCCACCTCACCAGCACCAATGTGCCGGACGATCTGTCCCGCCAGATGCGCGCCAGCTACTACTTCCTCGGCGCGCTGCTGTCCCGCTTTGGCAAGGCGCAGGTGGCCATGCCCGGCGGCTGTAACCTTGGCCCCCGCCCCATCGACCAGCACCTCAAGGCCTTCAGCGCCCTCGGCGCGGAGGACAGCGTGGACTACGGCATGATCACGGTCCGCGCCAAGGAGGGCCTGACCGGCGCTCATATCTTCTTCGATAAGGTCAGCGTCGGCGCGACCATGAACGGGATGCTTTCCGCCGTTATGGCGGAGGGCCAGACCATCCTTGAGAACTGTGCCAAGGAGCCTCATGTCGTCGATCTGGCAAACTTCCTGAATATGTGCGGCGCGGATGTGCGCGGCGCGGGCACCGATGTCATCAAGGTGCGCGGCGTTGAGCGGATGCACGGCTGCACCTACAGCATCATCCCGGATCAGATCGAGGCGGGCAGCTATATGGTGGCTGCCGCTGCCACCGGAGGCGATGTCCTCATCGAAAACGTCACCCCGAAGCATCTGGAACCCATCACCGCAAAGCTCCGCCGTGCGGGTGTCGAGGTGGAGGAGTTTGATGACTCCGTCCGCGTCCGCCGCACCGGCGATATCCTGCCCCTGAAGATCAACACCATGCCCCACCCCGGCTTCCCGACTGACATGCAGCCCCTGATGGGCGTGCTGCTCAGCGTGGCCAAGGGCACCTCTACCATCACGGAGAGCGTCTGGGACAACCGCTTCCGCTATGTGGACGAGCTGCGCAAGATGGGCGCGAACGTTCAGGTGGACGGTCAGGTGGCCGTTTTCGAGGGCGTGGAGAAGCTCACTCCGGCCCCGCTCCGCGCTTCCGACCTGCGTGCCGGCGCGGCCATGGTCGTCGCGGCCCTGATGGCCGACGGCACCAGCGAGATCGAGGAGATCAGCCACATCGAGCGCGGCTACGAGAACATCGTGGAGAAGCTGCGCGGCCTTGGTGCCGACATCTGCAAGGTGGATCGTGCGCCCGCCGCGCTGGAATCGGCGATGTAACAAATAAATCATGCAGCCTACTGCGGTCCCGCGGTGGGCTGCTTTTATGAGGAGATCAATGTCTGAATTCATCTCATTATACTCCGGTTCCTCCGGCAACAGCAGCGTGGTGCGCTGCGGGGAGCGGTATCTCATCATCGACATGGGCAAAGGTGTGCGCACTACGAGTGCGGCCCTCAAGGCGCTGGACCTGAACATCTCGGACTGCGCGGGCATCCTCGTCACCCACGAGCACAGCGACCACGTCAAGGGGCTGTCTACCTTTCTCAAGAAGAATCCGCTGCCGGTCTACGGCGCGGCGGCGACGCTGGATTTTCTGGACGCCAACGGCATCGTGCCCGTTTCCTGCGAGCTGCGCAGCCTTTCCGGAGGGGAAGAGGACATCGGCGATTTCGGCGTTACGGCCTTTCCCACCAGCCACGATGTACCCTGCGTGGGCTACCGCATCCACACCCCGGACGGCAAGACCATGACCATCGCCACCGACCTTGGCGTGCTGACGCCGCCGGTGCACGAGGCGCTGTCCGGCTGCGACCTCGTTGCACTGGAAAGCAACTATGACCTTCACATGCTCCGCAGCGGCCCGTATCCCTACTACTTACGCTCCCGCATCGAGTCCCAGCGGGGCCACCTCTCCAACGACGAGTGCTCGGCGAAGCTGCTGGAACTCATCCAAGAGGGCTGCGAAAAGTTCGCGCTCTGCCACCTCTCGCAGGAGAACAACACCCCCCAGTTGGCATTGCAGACCGTTTTCAGCACCCTCGGCACCGCCGGTGTCGTGCCCGATAAGGACTGCGTTGTCCAGACCCAGCGCCGAAATGAGATCAGCCCGGCGCTGGCGTTTTAAGGCTCCGGGCGGCTGTCCGCACCGGGTCCTTTGACGAAGTTCGAATCCTTCCTGCAGACCATCTTTGGATGGTCTGCTTTTTTATGCTTTTTTCGCTGTTTTCTTGTGCAAAACTGCTACATTTCCACAGGTTAGATGAAACGGGAGGTCCTGAAATCAACGAAATAATGTATCATTACAAAGGCCAAAAAATTCGAATGCCAAAAAATCCTATAAACCTATTGACATTCTAGGGAAATGGGTATATCATACGGCCAACGGGAAACGAGCCGGGGAAAAGGGAAAGCGCACAAACCGATGTAAAAACCTGCTGCTCCGGCCCGGCGGACCGGAAATTCTGACAAAAGGAGGGGACGGCAATGGACTGGAACGTGATCGCGCAATATCTGCCGCAGTACGAAAAGGCCGCGTGGCTCACGCTGCGGCTGGGCGTCATCGGCATTTTATGGTCCATCGGCATCGGCCTTGTCTGTGCCGTGCTCCAATACGATAAAGTTCCGGTGCTTCGCCGGATCGTAGGAGCTTACATCCAGCTCAGCCGGAACACGCCGCTTCTGGTGCAGTTGTTCTTCATTTACTATGGTCTGCCGAAAGTCGGCATCAAGACCAACGCCGAGATCTGCGGTATCGCGGGTCTGGCATTTCTGGGCGGCAGCTACATGGCGGAGGCGTTCCGCAGCGGCTTGGAGGCCATTGAACCCATCCAGACCGAAAGCGCCTACAGCCTTGGCATGAGCCGTCTGCAGACGCTGCGCTACGTCATCCTGCCGCAGGCGGTGTCCACCAGTATGCCGGCCTTCATGGCAAACGTCATCTTCCTGCTCAAAGAGACCAGTGTTTTCAGCGCGGTCAGCCTGATGGACCTGATGTTCACGGCGAAGGACCTCATCGGCCTGTACTACAAGACACCGGAGTGTCTGTTCCTGCTGGTGGTGTTCTACCTCATCATCCTGCTGCCGGTGTCGCTGCTGGGCAGTTGGCTGGAAAGGAGGGTGCGCTATGCCGGATTTGGGTCTTGAAGTCCTGTTGAAGGGCAAAAACATGCTCCGCCTGTTGGGCGGCCTCGGCGTGGCGCTCCGGATCAGCGCCATCTCCGTTCTCATCAGCTTGCCGCTGGGCATCCTGCTGGGCGTGCTGATGACCTTCAAAAATCCCATCCTGAAAGCCATCCTCCGGGTCTATCTGGAGATCATCCGGATCATGCCGCAGATGGTGCTGCTCTTCCTTGTCTACTTCGGCACGACCCGCGCCTTCGGGTGGGACCTGCCCGGCGAGACGGCCTCCATCATCGTCTTTGTGCTGTGGGGCACGGCGGAGATGAGCGACCTTGTGCGTGGAGCGCTGATCGCCATCCCGAAGCACCAGTACGAGAGCAGCGAAGCGCTGGGCATGAGCCGGGCGCAGACTTATTGGTACATCATCATCCCGCAGACGGTGCGGCGGCTGATCCCGCTGTCCATCAACCTTATCACCCGCATGATCAAGACCACCAGCCTTGTGCTGATGATCGGCGTGGTGGAGGTGCTGAAAGTCTCCCAGCAGATCATCGAGGCCAACCGCATGGCCAGCCCCAACGCGGCCTTTGGCATTTATCTGACCGTCTTTATGCTTTACTTCCTCGCGTGCTGGCCCATCAACTTGCTTGCGAGCTGCCTCGAAAAGAAATGGAAGTGACCGGAAATGGCAGAACCGATTTTGACCGTAGACCATCTGGTGAAAAGCTATGATGGTCATACCAACATCCTTGAAAATGTCAGCTTCGCCGTCAAACCCGGCGAGGTCATCGTGGTGGTCGGGCCTTCCGGCTGCGGCAAAAGCACGCTGCTGCGCTGTCTGAACGGCTTGGAGCCGGTGCAGAGCGGCCGGGTGCAGTTGGGCGGCGAGACCGTCGCCTACGGCGGCAAGAACCTACAGGCCCTGCGCCAGCGCATCGGCATGGTGTTCCAGAGCTACGAGCTCTTCCCGCACCTGACCGTGCTGGACAACATCCTGTTGGCCCCGACCAAGGTGCAGAAGCGCCCTAAGGCCGAGGTACAGAAGGAGGCCGAAGCCCTGCTGGATCGGGTGGGCCTTCTGCAAAAGGCCAAGAGCTACCCGCGGGAGCTTTCCGGCGGCCAGAAGCAGCGCGTCGCCATTGTGCGGGCACTGTGTATGCACCCGGAGATCCTGCTCTTTGACGAAGTGACCGCCGCCCTCGACCCCGAAATGGTCCGGGAGGTGCTGGACGTCATGCTGGACTTGGCACGGGAAGGGAAGACGATGATCATCGTCACCCACGAGATGCAGTTTGCCCGTGCCGTGGCGAACCGGGTGCTGTTCCTTGACGGCGGGCGGATCGTAGAAGAGGCTGCACCGGCCCAGTTCTTCGACCACCCCCAGACCGAGCGGGCAAAGAAGTTCCTGAATACGTTCACGTTCGATGCGGTGAAGTAAGAGGCACTGCCCCGGCCGCATCTCCGGGAGCTTTTTCCCGCAAGTCAACGGGCATTCCATGCCCGCCCCGCAAGCGGGGCCCCACCTCGGATACTTGCGGGCAAAACTCCCCTCGTGCAGCCTTACGCACCTGTTTTTGTGTTAGAAACTGCAATGGTGTGCAGTTTGAGATCGTATGGGAAAGATTTTATAAAGGAGAAACTATTATGAAAACCAATAAGATCACTCGCCGTTCCTTCCTGCTGGGTCTGGGGGCTGTGTCCGCAGCTGCTGTGCTGACGGCGTGCGGCTCCTCCAGCTCCACCGCTGCTTCCGGTGCAGCCTCCGGCAGCACCGCTTCTGCGGGCGGCGATACCGTTTACCGCACACTGGACGAGATCAAGGCCGACGGCACCGTGAACATCGGCGTCTTCTCCGACAAGAACCCGTTCGGCTATGTGGATGAGAACGGCGAGTATCAGGGCTACGATGTCTACTTCGCCAACCGTCTGGGCGAGGATCTGGGCGTCGAGGTGAACTTCGTCTCCACCGAGGCGGCCAACCGCATCGAGTACCTGCAGACCGGCAAGGTGGACATCATCCTTGCCAACTTCACTGTGACTCCGGAGCGCGCCGAGGAAGTCGATTTCGCGCTGCCTTACATGAACGTTGCGCTGGGCGTCATCTCGCCGGACAGCAATGTGATCACCAGCCTCGACAACTGGAACGCCGACGACCAGATGATCGTCATCTCCGGCACCACCGCCGAGACCTATCTGGTCAAGAACTACCCCGATATCCCCCTGCAGAAGTACGATTCCTACGCTACCGCTAAGAATGCGCTGGAGAACGGCAACGGTGTAGCATGGGCCAACGATAACACCGAGGTCATCGCTTTCGCAAAGCAGAACCCCGGCTATACCGTCGGCATCCCCTCGCTGGGCAGTCAGGACACCATCGCCCCGGCCGTCAGCAAGGGCAACACCACCCTGCTGGACTGGATCAACGATGAGATCAAGTCGCTGGCCGATGAGCAGTTCTTCCACAAGGACTACGAGGAGACCCTTGTGGACACCTACGGCATGGATTACGAGGACGAGCTCGTGGTCGAGGGCGGCGTGACCAACGCATAAGCTCAACAGCAAACAGAAAGGGAGCTTCCCCATTGCGGGAGGCTCCCTTTTTGTGTGGTATGCGTTTACTCGATATCCTCGTATTCGGGGTCTTCATCCTCTTCGTCGTCGGAAACATCCTCGGCGTGGATGCGCTTGCGCAGCCGCTCACGGAATTCCTCGGCGCGGATGCCGCTCTGGTTCGGCGTCAGGTCGGGGGCAGGGTGGCCGTCCGGCAGATGGGCACCGAAAGCGGGCACGAAAAAGAATTTACGGACGATGAAGATCAGCGCGATAGCGCCGACGCTGAGGAGGTTCTCGATGGCGGATTCATGCCCGACGACCATATGGCGGGCGATGGCATAGAGCAGCACCTCCAAGCTGCTGCCGGGGCTGTGCTTGGCCAGCATCTTGATGAACTCGATGCCGATGACGATGTCCAGCGCCCGTTCCAGAAACGACCGGATCTCCACATCGTTGCCGTCGAACAGCAAGCCGGGCATCCACTTGATCAGCGGTATGATCGTGAGCAGCAGCCCGATGAGCACCAGCCCGGAAAGTACGATCTCCAACAGGGTGGACGCTTGAATGATGTAGTTCTTCAGGGCAGCGCGGCTGTGGCTCTCCACGTGGGAAGTCTCTGGTTTGAGCATGATCGGTTCTCCTTCACATCAGAAATCTGGGGGAAATACCCAAACTTTTTCTTCATTGTAGCAAAGATTCTGAGGGAAGTCAAACAAACTGAACAAACTGTAAGAATTTATTGGGCCGCCACATAGCCAGACTGCTCAACACAGGCGCGGCCCGCGTCGGTGGAGAGCCAATCGTAGACCTTGCGCTCCGGGCTGTCGGCGGCGGAATCCTGCCGGATGGCGGCATAGAATTCGTTGCACAGCGGGTAGCTCTGGTCGGCGATGGTGTGGTTGGAGGGCGTCACGCCGTCCACGGCAAGCAGCCGCAGACCGGGCTTCGAGTACATCTCGCTGATGTAGTAGTAGACCGAAAATCCGATGGCGTTGGCGGAGTTGTTGTACTCGGCGATGTCGTCCACCAGTTCGTCCATCATGGTGGGGGCCAGCTCGGTGGGGGCGTCCATCAGCTCGCCGCCTTGGATCAGAAGCTTCTGGAACAGGGTCTGGCTGCCGGAGTCCTCCCGGCGCTGGAAGGCGACGATCTCAGCATCCGCGCCGCCGACCTCCTTCCAGTTGGTGATCTTCCCGGCGTAAATGTCCCGGAGCTGCTGCTGGGTCAGGCTCTGGACCGGGTTTTCCTCGTTCACGATGAAGACCAGTGCATCCCGGCCGAGGGCTTTCTGGTCCAGCGGGGCACCGTCTGCGGCCAGTTCTTCCTTGACCGAGTCCGGGGCCTCATACGCGATGATGAGCTTGGTGCCGTTCTCGTTGTCACCGTACAGGCCGAGGTTCCGCCACGCCCACGCAGTCGTGTTGGTGGTCACGCAGCTCTGGGCCGTTTCCAAGTCCATGCCGGTGGTGTCGGCCATGACCTGCGCAATGAGGGGGATACAGGCTGTGGAACCGTCGGTGACCGGGAACTCATCCACGGAGAGGATGGGTGCGGCGGGCACCTCACTGGAAGCCGAGGATGCGGGCTCTTCGGGCTGGGAAGAGGAGGCGGGTTCGCTGGAGGAAGCGCTGCCCCCGCCGCACGCGGTCAGCACCGCAGCGGACGAAAGGAACCCCAGACCCAGCAGGAAAGAGCGGCGGGAAATCTTAGACTGTCTCATGAAAAATACCTCCCTTAGAAGTAGTAATTCTCCGCGTCGTCGCCGGAGGAGTAGAAGATGTTCTGGCAGTAGACCCACTGGCCGTGGAGGTCCATCCAGCCGATCTCGAAGCCTTTGCGCGCCACGAAGACACCGTCGGGCAGGGGATTGGCGGCGTAGTAGCCGTTGCAGGAACCCAGCCCGGCAAGGACCACGTTGCCGGTGCTGTCGATGAGGTCATAGAGCCAATTCTGGCCGGGGCCTTGGTAGGAGACGGAGAAATAGAACTCACCCCCGGCGGCGGTGACGGGCCACAGGTAGCCGTGGAAGTCGGCCCCGTAGCGGGCTTTGATGGCGTCGAGGTCAAGGGTCTTATTCGTGCCGTTCGGCCCGCAGACGGTGCCGGTGGTCACCTCGTGGTCGTCGTTGTCGTACTGGCGCAGCCAGACCCAGCCGCCGTCTACGTTATACAGATCCGTGCGCTGTAAGCCCTCAATGGGCGCTACCACCGTATCGGTCAGGACAGCACCGGTGTTCTGGTCATAGACGCGGAGGGTGCCGTCCTTGGCGTAGACGGCGAGGGTGTCGGTGCCGAGGGATTCGTCGCGCACTTCCAGCACATCGCCGGTGTTCAGGTCGTGCAGCTCGTAGTCGCCAAGGTCTTGCCGATAGGTCACGGCCACGCCGGGGGCATAGGCGCTGATGGGATCCTCAAACTCACAGAGCACCTCGCTCTGGCCGGTGCTGGTGAGGTCAACGAGCTGATACGTTCCGTTTTCGCTCTGGAAGCTGGCCACTCCGGCACTCAGATAGACGACAAAGCCGCTCCGCTCCTCGCCGGTGGTGGCATTCAGCAGGGAGGTCTGCTCAATAGACATTCCGTCATCGGAATAGGTGTCGATCTCCAGCCAGTCCGTCGGAGCGGAAGCGTCCCCGTTGGAAACTGTCACCGAAAGGACGGCGGCATGGTCGTTCCGGTAGACCACAGTGCCGTCCCGCTCCTGTATCTGCACGGCGGAATACTGGTAGAGGTCGTCGTTTTCCTCGTCGGGCACGGCGTCACCGGGGGCATAGATGCCGAACGCCAGCCGGTCGCCCGCCGCAACGCAGGTGTAGGCGTTTTCGGGCACGGGCAGCTCTTCGCCGGTGGCAAGGTCAAGGACCCGGACATCGCCCGGCGCATGATCGTGAACGGGGGAATCAGCAAAACTCGTCGGGGTCGTCAGGATCAGCAGACCGCCGGAAAGGTCGGCGTCATAAGGGGCTTCCAGCGAAAGCACTTCCGCACCGGTCTTGTCGAACAGGCCGCAGCGCCGCCCGCTGGCGGTGGAGTTGTCCGACCACTGGCAGAAGTAGTAGTTCGTCTCGCCGGTGATGCGGTCCGTCAGCAGGTAGGAAGTCTCTGTAATAGGGGACTGGCGCAGCACCGTGTCCCCGCAGAGGATGGTATTGCCGCCCGGTGCATTGTAGCTGTACAGGATGCGCAGTTTGCCGTCCTTCAGGGAAGCGGCGTCGTAGTTCTTGGGCGCGTCCTGCTCCTGCTGGGCCGGGCGGGAAGCCGGAGCAGAAGGCTGGGGCAGCACCGAGCAGGATGCCAGCAGTCCTGCCGCCATGGAGAGGCTGAGCGCGGCGCAGCCGACACGGAGAAGTTTCTGTTTCATCATTCGTACCTCACTGGGTCAAGAGGAAAAATCAGAGGGAAGGATTCCCATTTGATTATAATACGAAACACCCGGACATTCCATTGCATTGGAACATCCGGGTGCGGTTACAATTTGGTTACAGCGAGTCAAGCCTTCGCCGTCTCCGCTTCTTCCATTTTGACGAGTTGGTGGAGGAAGGGGAAGAGGAAAGGCACCGTGACAACAAAGGTCAGCACGTCGGCGATGGGCTGACAGATCTCAATGCCCAGCAGCCCGAACATCCGGGGCAGGGTAAGGATGAGCGGGATGAAGAAGACGCCCTGTCGGCAGCACGCAAGGAAGGTGGCCCGGCCGGATTTGCCGATGCTCTGGAACAGCATGTTGCCCGCTACGATCACCGGCTGCAGGAAGCACGCAAAGCACTGATACCGGAAAGCGGGCAGGGCAATGGCGGTCACTTCGGGGTCATCGCGGAACAGCTTGATGAGGGATTCCGCGTTGAACCAGCACGCTGCAATGATGACGCTCAAAAAACAGAAGCTGGCGCACATGGTAAAGACACAGGCCTTTTCCACCCGGCGGTATTTGCGGGCACCGTAGTTGAAACCCGCCACCGGCTGAAAGCCCTGTCCGGTGCCGATGGCCACCGAGATGATGAACATGAAGATGCGGGACACGATGCTCATGCCCGCCACGGCGGCGTCGCCGTAGCTGCGGGCTGCAATGTTCAGCAGCATACCACCGATGCTGTTCAGGCCCTGCCGCCCGAAGCTGGGCAGACCGGTCATCAGGATGGTGCCGAACTCCGCCGGGCTGCGGGTGACGGCGCTGAGCTGGAACTGGCTGACCGTCTTGCCGCGCAGGAACATGGACAGCAGGATGCAGAAGCTGATGCTCTGGCTCAGGGCAGTGGCGATGCCCGCCCCGGCGGTGCCCAGCCCGAACCCGAAGATGAACACCGGGTCCAGCACCATATTCAGCACGCCGCCGGTGACCAGACCGATCATGGCGAAGCTGGCCTTGCCCTCGTAGCGCAGGATGTTGTTCATCACAAGGCTGGACATCATCAGCGGTGCCGCGATCAGGATGGGCCGCGCGTAGGCGCACGCGTGAGGCAGGATGGTCTCGGTGCTGCCCAGCAGCATCATGAAGTGGGGCAGGGTAGTGAGGCCGACAGCGGCAAGGATCAGGCCGAAGGTCAGCGCTGTGAAGAAGCTGGTGGACGCGAACCGGGTGGCAGCCTTGGTGTTCTGGCTGCCGAGGCTCCGGCTGATGATACTGCCCGCGCCGTGGCCCAGCATAAAACCCAGCGCCTGAATGATGGCCATCAGGCTGGAAACGACACCCACCGCGCCGGACGCGCTGGTGGAGATCTGGCCGACGAAGAAAGTGTCAGCCAAGTTATAGATGCTGGTGATGAGCATACTCAGAATCGTCGGTGCGGCAAGGCTGAGGATGAGCTTCGGGATGGGCGTCTCGGTCATCTTCCGGAATTGCTGCGCCGTGCGGTCTTCTGCGGACATAAAAGGACCTCGCTTTCTCAAATGGCATAGAAAAGCCGCCCTTTTTGTAAAAGAGCGGTAAAATATCATACATTATCAGTATAGCGGATAAGTGGGATTTTGTCCAGTGGGAACGCGGGCCGCATCTCCGGGAGCTTTCTCCGCGAACAGCCCGGAACCCCGGTTCCGCCCCAACGCTTCGCGCCGGGGCCCCACCCCCGGATACTCGCCGGTAAAACTCCCCTCGTGCGGCCGGTCAGCAACGAAAAAGTTCAGTTGAACCTTGCAAAAGAAAATAAAAAACGGGCACTTTTTGTGAAAAGTGCTAAAGGAAGGTCGAAATCCTTGTAAAAAAATACGACAAGTGGTATAATTTAACAGTACTAAGAAGAAAGATTTGTTCGCGAGGAACAAACTTGGAGGGAATTATCATGAAAACTGTTGCACAGACTGTGATCGAAGCAAACCGCTTTTACACCATCGCTGCCCATACCGGCAGTGTCATCGAGGCGGTGGAGTCCGCTAAGAATGAGAGCAGCATCCGTCTGGGCAAGTATGACCACAAGCCCGAACAGGAGTGGTCCTTTGTCCGCGTGGGGGATGGGGTCTACCGCATCCGCAACCGCGCTTCCGGTAAGCTCATCGACCTGATGATGACCGGCACCGCAAACGGCACTTGGTTGCACCTGTGGGAGGACGTGGGCGGCACGTCCCAGATGTGGACCGTAGAACCCACCCCCGCCGGTACCGTCCGTCTGCGCTCCTCTTGGGCCAGCGGCAAGTGCATCGACACCGTGGGCATGGGCGTCGCCGACGGTGCACAGCTCCAGATCTGGCAGGAGACCGCCGGTGAGGACCAGCTGTGGACCATCACCGAGGTGAAGGACCGCGCAAAGCGCGCCGCTAAGGCCGCCAAGGAAGAAGAACCCGCTGTCGCTCCTGTGGAAAAGGCTGAAGAGAAGCCGGTAGAGGCTGCCCCCGTGAAGGCAGAGCCGGTCGTGGAAGCTGCCAAGGCCGAGGAAAAGCCCGCCGAACCCACACCTGCGAAGGTGGAAGCTCCGGCTGCTGAGGCTCCCAAGGCTCCCAAGGCAGAAGAGGCAAAGCCCGAAGTGAAGGCCGAGCCCGCGAAGGCTGCTCCCGCCGCCAAGGCTCCCGCAAAGAAGCCCACCACCAAAAAGACCAGCCGCGCCGCCCGTAAGAAGGCCGCCGCGAAGAAGTGATTTCATAGAAACAACAGAAGGCCCTCTGTTCCATACCATTGCGGTGTGAGGACAGAGGGCCTTCTGTTATTTTATTCACTGACAGCGTTTGCCAGCCGGTGATCTTTCATCTGCATACTGACCTGCGCCACGGAATCGACGCGCTGGAAATCGGCGTAGTCGATTTTATCCGGCATTCCGTGCTCTTGCAGCAGAATATCCATCATAACCTTGTCTTCTCCCAATATTCGCCCATGCTCTGACCGGGCTGGCCGGTGACGTCATCGCTGAGGTAGGCCGCCAGCTGGCAGGAGGCCGGGTCCCATGCACGGGCCTGTTCGACGGTGGGGTACTCCACCTCGGCGTACCAGAACTCGGTAGGCTGGCCCTCGTCCACATGGTTCACTTCCAGCACCAGCCCGTCCGGCAGAAGGTAGCTGCGGCGGATCTTGGGGATCAGCGGCTTTGCGATGATCTTGGTCTCCAGATCCTCGAAGAGGGCTTTATCAATGGGGCGTTCGATCTCCTCCCGCGCCAGCCCGCCGCCGGACTTGAAGCAGAGGATATAGTCGGTTCTGCCGCCCTTGAGCGCTTCTTCCCGGATGCGGACGGTGGGGTGGACGCTGATATAACCCTGCCGCATGGCGAACTCTTCCTTCAGCGGCAATGCCGGGAAGCCTTCGCCCTCCGGCCAGCCGTTCACCATCCATTTGCGTTCGATTTCCATCTGTACGACCTCATTTCTGTTGGATTTTGTATTTATTCTAGCACGGTTTTATGATATTATAAAGTAGAATTGAAATTTAAGAGGAGCTGTTTTATGAAATCGACCCGCAATTATCCCGTCTACAAAGTCAACAAACACGCTGAGGGGCTGCTGGTGGGCGGCCACCCGTGGGTGTACGAGAACGACATCCTCGAAAGCCCGGAAGCGGAGCCCGAAAACGGCACCCTCGCCGATGTGGTCAGCCCCAAGGGAGCCTACCTCGGCACCGGTTTTATTTCGCTGAAGAGCAAGATCCGCGTCCGGCTCATCTCCCGCAACGCCAACGATACCTTCGATGCGGCCTTCTGGCGGCGCCGGGTCGAGTATGCGTGGAGCTACCGCAAGACCGTGCTGGAGCCGGACGACCTGTCCGCATGCCGCGTCATCTTCGGCGAGGCCGACCAGTTCCCCGGCCTGACCGTGGATCGTTTCGGCAGCATCCTCGTCACCCAGACCCTGAGCGTTGGGATGGAAAAGCTCAAGCCCGTGCTCTTCCCGATCTTGGCAGAAGTGCTGCGGGCCGACGGCCAGACCATCGACGGCATCTATGAGCGCAACGACGAAGCCCTGCGCGCCAAAGAGGGGCTGGAGCAGAACAAGGGCTGGTTTGAGCTGCCCGGCGAAGCGCACCCGGCCTCCACCCGGACCGAGATCTGCGAGAACGGCGTTTTCTACCACGTCGATTTTGAAAACGGCCAGAAGACCGGCTTCTTCCTCGACCAGAAGTACAACCGCCGCGCCGTGGCCCGCATTGCGGCGGGGCACACGGTGTTGGACTGCTTTACTCACACCGGCAGCTTTGCGCTGAACGCGGCCAAGGGCGGGGCAGCCCGCGTTACCGCCGCCGACATCAGCGCGGAGGCCATCGCGATGGCAAAACGGAATGCCGAGCGCAACGGCCTTGACAACATGGACTTCCTCTGCGAGGATACCTTTGAACTGCTGCCCCGGCTGGAAAAAGAGGGCCACCCCTACGACTTTATCATCCTCGACCCGCCAGCCTTCACCAAGGCCCGCCGCACCGTTGAGAACGCCATGCGCGGCTACAAGGAGATCAACTACCGTGCCATGAAGCTGCTGCCTCGCGGCGGCTATCTGGCCACGGCCAGCTGCTCCCACTTCGCCACCGAGGAGCTGTTCATCAAGATGCTCCACGCCGCCGCGAAGGATGCTCACCGCCAGCTTCGCCAGATCGAAGTGCGCCAACAGGCCCCCGACCACCCGATCCTCTGGGGCGTCCCGGAGACGAACTATCTGAAGTTCTTCCTGTTTCAGGTGATTTGAATAGCAAGACATCGGGGAGTCTTGCCTAATAGGGGAGGTGGCAATGCGAAGCATTGACAGAGAGGTTCATTCATCTACAATAGTCGTACTACCTCCCGCATGCTCCAAAATTTCAGGAGACCGTTTGTGCAAAATCGTCAGTTTTGTCTATTGCGTTTTTTCCCCCTGTGGGCTATAATCATGCCATAGACAGCAACGGCGCTGTGGGTCACCTCCTGACTCGCAGCGCCGTTTTGTTTAAGAAGCTTTCGCGTGAAGACGCATCGACGCAGATGAGTCTTTGCGATGTTGGGAAAGACACGAGATCAAGTAAGGAGTAGGATTTATGGCAGCAAATGTTATGGAAATCTACGGCAGCAAGGTCTTTAACGAACATGTTATGAAGGAGCGCTTGCCTAGCGCGACTTACAAATCGCTGGAGCGCACCCTGCACAAGGGTGCCCCGCTGGACATCGAAGTGGCAAACGTCGTGGCCAGCGTGATGAAACGCTGGGCCATGGAGCTGGGCGCTACCCATTACACCCACTGGTTCCAGCCGCTGACCGGCATCACCAGTGAGAAGCACGACGGCTTCGTCTCCCCCGTGGGCGACGGCACCGCGATCATGGAGTTCTCCGGCAAGGAGCTGGTGCGCGGCGAGCCCGACGCTTCTTCCTTCCCCTCCGGTGGTCTGCGTGCTACCTGCGAGGCCCGCGGCTACACCGCATGGGACCCCACCAGCTACGCCTTCGTGAAGGATGATGTGCTGTGCATCCCCACCGCCTTCGTCAGCTACACCGGCGAGGCGCTGGATAAGAAGACCCCCCTGCTGCGTTCCATGAATGCACTGTCCGGTCAGGCCGTCCGTATCCTGAAGCTGTTCGGCAAGGATGTGGACTACGTTTCCACCACCGTCGGCCCGGAGCAGGAGTACTTCCTCATCAAGAAGGAAGACTACGAGGCACGTCAGGACCTGATCCTGACCGGCCGCACTCTGTTCGGCGCTCCCTCTGCCAAGGGTCAGGAGCTGGAAGAGCACTACTTCGGCGTCATCCGCCCCGAAGTTTCCGCGTTCATGAAGGAACTGGACGAAGAGCTGTGGAAGCTGGGTGTTCCGGCCAAGACCAAGCACAACGAGGTCGCTCCCTGCCAGCATGAGCTGGCCCCCATCTTCGACACCACCAATGTCGCCATCGACCACAACCTGCTGACCATGGAGCTGATGAAGAAGATCGCTCCGAAGTACGGTCTGGTCTGTCTGCAGCATGAGAAGCCCTTCGAAGGCGTCAACGGCAGCGGCAAGCACAACAACTGGTCCATGAGCACCTCTCACGAGAACCTGCTGGACCCCGGTGACACCCCGATGGAGAACCTGCAGTTCCTCGTCTTCCTCGCCGCCGTCATCAAGGCTGTGGATGAGTACGCCGACCTGCTCCGTACCTCCGTCGCGACCCCCGGCAACGATCACCGTCTGGGTGCCAACGAGGCACCTCCGGCCATCATCTCCATCTTCGTGGGCGAGGAACTGGAAGCCGTCATCGACGCCATCGCGTCCGATTCTCCTTATGCCGGTCCCGTCAAGATGAAGATGGACCTCGGCGTGGACGTCCTGCCCAAGTTCAGCAAGGACACCACCGACCGCAACCGTACTTCTCCCTTTGCCTTTACCGGCAACAAGTTCGAGTTCCGTATGCCCGGCTCCGCTGAGAACCTGAGCGACTGCAACACCATCCTGAACACCGCCGTCGCCAAGGAGCTGAAGGGCTATGCCGACGAGCTGGAGGGCGCAGAGGACTTCACCAGCGCCGCCATCGCTCTGATCAAGCGCACCATCCGCGACCATCGCCGCGTCATCTTCAACGGCAACGGCTACTCCGCCGAGTGGGAGGCCGAAGCCGCAAAGCGTGGTCTGCCCAACAAGAAGAACACCCCGGCTGCTCTGCCCGCCCTCGTCGCCGAGAAGAACATCAAGCTGATGGAGGACTTCGGCGTCCTGACCAAGGTGGAGATGGAGAGCCGTTACGAGGTCGAGATGGAGCACTACGCCAAGATCATCAACATCGAGGCGCTGACCATGCTCGAAATGGCCCGCAAGCAGCTGCTGCCCGCCGTCAATGCGTACATGAGCGAAGTCGCCAACACCGCCGCTTCCAAGCTGGCTGTCAGCGAGTCCATCAGCGTCCGCAGCGAGACCAAGACCCTGACCAAGCTTTCTGACGATGCCGACGCCATGAGCGACGCCATCGATACGCTGCAGCAGGTCGTGGATGCCGCTGAGGCACTGACCAGCGAGAGCGAAAAGGCCGTGGCCTTCCATGATACCGTCATCCCGGCCATGGATGCCCTGCGCGCTGCCGCCGACGCAGCCGAGACCATCTGCGGCGAGGATTACTGGCCTCTGCCCAGCTACAGCAAGATGCTCTACTACGTCTGATTTCCGGCGCATTCCATAACGCATCGTTAGGCTGTAGAATTTATTAGCCATTCTCCTTTTCCTATTTCTTACACCAGCCTAAAGACCTGCTCTTTTCCGAGGGCAGGCCTTTAGGCGTTTTTCTTGAGAGGGGATCTTTATGAGCTATACGACCCAACAGGACATCCTCGATTTTGTGGAGGACAACAACGTTAAATTCGTCCGCTTTGCGTTCTGCGATATCTTCGGCACCCAGAAAAACATCGCCGTATTGGCCAGCGACCTGCCCAAGGCACTGGAGGACGGCGTCTGCTTCGACGGCAGCTCCATTGCCGGGTTCATGAAGGTGGAGGAGAGCGACCTTGTCCTCCGGCCCGACCTGTCCACCGTGACCATCCTGCCGTGGCGGCCCACCGAGGGCCGGGTGATGCAGTTCTTCTGCGACGTGGAGAAGCCGGACGGCGCCCCCTTCGGCGGCAACTGCCGGGGCTTTCTGCGCCAGATGAGCCGCAAGTTCCGCAAGCTGGGCCTTACCTGCAACGTGGGAGCCGAGTGCGAGTTTTACCTGTTCGAAAACGATGACCACGGCCGCCCGACCCGTGTGCCCATCGACTTTGGCGGCTACTTCGACGTGGCCCCGCTGGACGCGGGCGAGAATCTGCGCCGGGACATCTGCCTGACCATGGAGCAGATGGGCATGAGCCCCCAGCACAGCCACCACGAGAGCGGCAACGGCCAGAACGAGATCGACTGTCACCACGCCGGCCCGCTCAAGACCGCCGACAATGTGATGATGTTCAAGCAGATCGTCCGGGCTGTGGCCATGCGCAGCGGCATCCACGCCAGCTTCCTGCCCAAACCTTTGGTCGATCAGGCGGGCAGCGGGCTCCACATCAACCTGTCCCTTTATATGGACGGCCGCAACCTGTTTGAGGGCGACATCGCCCCCGACAGCATCGCGGGCAGCTTCATGGCGGGCGTTCTGGCTCACAGCCGGGAGCTGACCGTCTTTACGAACCCGCTGCCCAACAGCTACCTCCGCTTCGGCAGCGACGAGGCCCCCAAATATGTGAGCTGGAGCCGCCAGAACCGCAGCCAGCTCGTCCGCATCCCGCAGGTGAAGGGGGACAACTGCCGCATGGAGCTGCGCAGCCCGGATCCCGCCTGCAATCCCTATCTGGCCATCGGGCTGATCCTTGCCGCCGGTCTGGACGGCATCGAGCACCGGATGATCTTACAGGAGCCGGTGAACAAGAACCTGTTCCGCCCTGACGAGGCCGAGGGCCTTGGGCTGGAAATGCTGCCCGCTTCGCTGGAGGAGGCCGTTCAGGCTGCGCAGGAGAGCGAATTTCTGCGCTCCGTCCTGCCGGAGGAACTGTCCCACCGCTACTATGAGGAGGAACTCAAGCGCTGTGCCGCGCTGAAGAACGCCGCCGACCCGGCGGAGTATGAGCGCATCCATTACTTCAACGCCGTCTGAGCCGTACCGGAAAAAGAGAGGGGAATAAGAAAGGAGCGATCCGTATGGGACGTGCTCTGATCGTCAGCGCCGGTGCAAGCTCCAACGAGTACATCTCCGCGCGGCTGGCAGAGCTGGGGTATCCCCGGCCTCTGATCGTGCCGAGCGGGGCCGAGGCCCGGCGAAGGATGCTGGAATCCGATTTTGAGCTCATTGTGGTCAACGCGCCGCTGCCGGACGAGTTCGGCCACGAGCTGTGCGCGGACGCCGTGGAGAAAACGGACGCGGGCGTGCTGCTCTTGGCAAAGGCCGCTGCCGCCGAGCAGCTGTTGGGAACCATGAGTGACGCAGGCGTGTTGCTGCTGAGCAAACCGTTTTCCAACACCCTGTTTTTACAGGCCATCCACATCGCCGCCGCCAGCAACCACCGGCTGCTGCGTCTGCGGCAGGAAAACGCCAAAATGCAGGAAAAGATCGCGCAGGTGCGTCTGGTCAGCCGCGCCAAGTGCTGCCTGATCGAGCGGGAGGGGATGACGGAAACCGACGCCCACCGCCTGATCGAAAAGCGGGCCATGGATACCCGCCGCGACCGCGCAGAAATTGCACAGGAAATCCTTGATTCTTACGAGGATTAAGGTGTATAATACTGGTTTGGAAACGTACTCCTTCCGTCATCGCTGGCGCGATGCCGTCTCCCTCAGCGAGGGAGACGTTACAGTACGGTGAGGCCCCCTCTCAGAGGGGGCTGGCTGCGAAGCAGACTGGGGGAGTTTTCTTGGGAAAAGAAACAATAGAGGAGGACAAAACTTTATGGCAAAATTCATCTTCGTCACCGGCGGCGTCGTCTCCGGTCTGGGCAAGGGCATCACGGCGGCTTCGCTGGGCCGTCTGCTGAAGTGCCGCGGCCTGAAGGTCGCCAGCCAGAAGCTCGACCCGTACGTGAACGTGGACCCCGGCACCATGAGCCCGCTGCAGCACGGTGAGGTCTTCGTCACCGACGACGGCACCGAGACCGACCTCGATCTCGGCCACTACGAGCGCTTCATCGACGAGAACCTGAACAAGTATTCGAACCTGACCACCGGCAAGGTCTACTGGAACGTGCTGAACAAGGAGCGTCAGGGTGCTTACCTCGGCCAGACCGTCCAGATCATCCCCCACATCACCAACGAGATCAAGAGCTATATCTACAATCTGGCTTCCTCCACCGAAGCCGATGTGGTCATCACCGAGATCGGCGGCACCACCGGCGACATCGAAAGCCAGCCCTTCCTTGAGGCTATCCGTCAGGTGGGTCTGGAGCAGGGCCGCGACAACTGCTGCTACATCCACGTGGTTCTGGTGCCCTACATCTCCGGCTCGGACGAGTATAAATCGAAGCCCGCGCAGCATTCCGTCAAGGAGCTGCAGGGCATGGGCGTCAACCCGGATATCATCATCCTCCGTGCCGACGGCAGCGTGGGCGGCGACATCCGCCGCAAGATCAGCACCTTCTGCAACGTCAAGCCCGAATGCGTCATCGAGAACCTGACCATGCCCAGCCTCTACCAGTGCCCGCTGATGCTCCACACCAACGGTCTGGACGACGTGGTGGTGAACAAGCTCAAGCTGGACGTTCCCCCCGCCGACCTGACCGAATGGAAGAACGTCGTCTCCCGCATCGCCACCCGCAGCAAGACCTGCACCATCGCGCTGGTGGGCAAGTACGTCAAGCTGCACGACGCCTACCTCTCCGTCATGGAGAGCCTGTACCATGCCGGCTTCGAGAACGACAGTCAGGTGGAGATCCGCTGGGTCGAGAGTGAGGACCTGACCGATCAGGCTGCCTGCAAGGAAGCCTTCACCGATGTGGACGGCATCATCGTGCCGGGCGGCTTCGGTGACCGCGGCATTGAGGGCATGATCCAAGCGGCCCAGTATGCCCGCGAGAACCATGTGCCCTACTTCGGCATCTGCCTCGGTATGCAGATCATGGTCATGGAGTTTGCCCGCAACGTGCTGGGCTACGCCGATGCCAACTCCAGCGAGTTCACCCCGGATGGCAAGCACAACGTCATCGCGCTGATGGCCGACCAGCAGGGCAACATCCCCAAGGGCGGCACCATGCGTCTGGGCAAGTATCCCTGCACCGTCAAGCCCGGCACCAAGATGGCCGAGTGCTACGGCGAATCCGAGATCTGGGAGCGCCACCGCCACCGCTACGAGTTCAACAATGACTTCCGCACCGAGATGGAGGAGAAGGGCCTTGTCATTTCCGGCACCAGCCCCGACGGCCGCTTGGTGGAGACCGTGGAGCTGCCCGGCCGCGACTTCCATCTGGGTGCCCAGTTCCACCCGGAGTTCAAGAGCCGGCCCAACCGCGCCCACCCGCTGTTCAAGGGCTTCATCGCTGCGGCCCTCAAGTTCCGCACCGTCCAGCAGCGCAGCATGATGCACGTCTGATAACCCAGATTAACAACAAAGCGCCCTCCGCACCAAACGATGCGGAGGGCGCTTTTTATATACGGAAAGCTTACTTTTTGTGGTACTTGCGGCCCTCTTCCTCGTAGGCGGGCTCACAAGTCAGGTACATGCCGAGCTTCTTCACGGTGTCGGTGTCCACGCTGGACAGGATGACTGTGGAGTGCATGTCACAGCCCTTCAGGGCGGAGAGCTGGCGCAGCGCAAGGGCGGCGGTGGGGTTGGCCGCAGCAGAGCTGGACAGCGCAATAAGGATCTCATCGGTGTGCAGCCGGGGGTTCTTGCTGCCCAGATAGTTGGTTTTCAGGGTCTGGATGGGCTCGATGGCAGCGGCGGAGACCAGATCGACTTCCTGATCGATGCCGGCCAGCTTCTTCAGCGCGTTGAGCAGGGCCGAGGACGCCGCACCCAGCAGGGGGCCGGTCTTACCGGTGACCACGGTGCCGTCCGGCAGCTCGATGGCGGCAGCGGGGGCTCCGCCGGTCTTCTCGGAGACGGCGTGGGCGGCCTGTTCCACCGGGCGGCTGCCCAGCACAAGCCCGGCCTGATTCATCAGCAGCTCCAGCTTGTAGACCTCGCTCTGGACCTGTGCGCCGTTCTTCAGCTCGCACAGGGACTTGAAGTAACGGCGGATGATCTCGTTGCAGGAGGCCTCACAGCAGACGGCATCGTCCATGATGCAGTTGCCCGCCATGTTCACGCCCATGTCGGTGGGGGAGTGGTAGGGGCTCTTACCCGCGATCAGCTCAAACATCGCGTTGACCACCGGGAAGATCTCGATGTCGCGGTTGTAGTTGACGGCGGTCTTGCCGTAGGCTTCCAGATGGAACGGGTCGATCATGTTCACGTCGTTCAGGTCGGCGGTAGCGGCCTCATACGCGAGGTTGACCGGGTGCTTGAGGGGAATGTTCCAGATGGGGAAGGTCTCGAACTTGGCGTAACCGGCCTTGACGCCCCGCTTGTACTCGTGGTACAGCTGGGACAGGCAGGTGGCCATCTTGCCGCTGCCGGGGCCGGGGGCCGTGATGACCACCAGCGGGCGCTGGGTCTCGATGTAGTCGTTCCGGCCGTAGCCCTCGTCGCTGACGATGCGGGCCACGTCATTGGGGTAGCCGGGGATCTTGTAGTGGCGGAAGGTGCGGATGCCAAGGCTGTTCAGCCGCTTTTCAAAAGCCTCCACTTCGGGGGCGGCGGTGTACATGGTCACGCACACGCTGCCCACGAACAGGCCCCGCTCCTGAAATGCGTCGATGAGGCGCAGCACGTCGAGGTCGTAGGTGATGCCGTAATCGCCGCGCACCTTGTTGCTGACGATGTCCTCGGCGCTGATGACGATGACGATCTCAGCCTGATCCTTGAGCTGCAGCAGCATCTGCAGCTTGGAGTCCGGCTGGAAGCCGGGCAGCACGCGGGAGGCGTGGTAGTCATCGAACAGCTTGCCGCCGAATTCCAGATACAGCTTGTTGTCGAACTGCGCGATCCGCTCCCGGATGTGCTCCGACTGCATCTGAAGGTATTTGTCGTTGTCAAATCCTTTTTTCATTCGTTGCTCCTATTCTTTGTAACAAACCCGGCGGCGGCTGTTACACCGTGGGCCGCCGCCGGAAGTTTCAACACATAAAATTAGTATACCATATCAAGCTGAGCAGCGCAATGAAAAATCAGTGCCAAAAACGGAAAATCAGCCCGCACCGTGCGGAATAGGCGGTATAAGGCTGGATGCAGCCCGGTGGGGAGATGGAGCGGTCAATGCTTTGCTTCCAACTTTTCAAGATCCTCTTTGAGCTCTTCCACATCTTCTTTCAGGAACATCAGGCAGAAGCTGACGGTCAGCAGAAGGCAGGAGAACCAGATGGCCTTGGCCCCGCAGAAATTCAGCGCCACGCTGCCGAGGGCTGCGCCCAGCGCGAACAGGAAGATGATGGCGAAGTAGTGGAGCGCCTTGTCCTTGGCGGTGCGGTTGCCCGCCACGAGCCAACTGCACAGAGAGTCCATGCCGCTGCGCAGGTTGCCGATGCACATGGTGCTGGCAAAGGCGTAGCCGTTCACCTTACGGAAGGCCTGTACCTGCATCGCACAGGCGAAGGAGACGAGGGCGTTGGCCACCAGATTCCATTCCTGCGGGAAGAAACCCACCACGAAGAGCATCAAAATTTCGCACAGCACCACCAACTGCCGCCAGTGGAGCCGCTGCATCTGCCGGAATTTCTGGCGCAGCAGTTCCGCCGCAAAAACGCCCAGCGCGAAGAAGCAGAGCGGCACCAGATAGTGCAATACGGCCCCCCAGTCGCCTTCGACCAGCTTCACGCCGCACAGCACGATGTTGCCGGTCTGAGCGTTGGCGAAAACTTTGCCGCGATACAAATAGGTGTAAACATCCTGCAATCCGCCGGAAAGCGACAGGAAGATCGCGGTGCAGAACGCTTCGGACATCTGCCCGTTGTGGGACAGTTTTTTGCTGATGGACACGAAAATTTCCCCCTCTTCACAAGTTCCAGTCTATGATAGCGCAATTTGTCGGATTTGTCAAAATCTGAGCACGATTTTTAGCAAGAACGACCATGTAAATCCCACATGGCGGCCATGTTTTTGCAATGGAACGCCGGTTGTGCTACAATAGAGCCATCAAGGAATCGAAGGAGAAATTTTTATGCCGAACATCGTCGAGATCACCGATTTTCACGCGCCGGAGCTGGACCCCTACGCCCGCCTGACGCAGAACCAGCTCCGGAACCGGCTGGAACCGGAAAAAGGCATCTTCATCGCCGAGAGCCCCAAGGTGATCTCCCGTGCGCTGGATGCCGGATACCGGCCCGTTTCGCTGCTCATGGAGCGCAAACAGATCACCGGCCCGGCGGCGGAGATCCTGACCCGCTGCGGGGATGCGCCGGTCTACACCGCAGACCGGGAGCTGCTGGCCGCGCTGACCGGCTTTGAGCTGACGCGGGGCGTGCTCTGCGCCTTTCGCCGCCCGGCTCCCCGCAGGGTGGAGGAGCTTTGCCGGGACGCTAAGCGGGTGGCGGTGCTGGAAGGCATTGTGGATTCCACCAACGTGGGGGCGATCTTCCGCAGTGCGGCGGCGCTGAACATGGACGCCGTCCTCATCAACCCCTCCTGCTGCGACCTGCTCTGCCGTCGCGCGGTGCGGGTGAGCATGGGCACGGTGTTTCAGGTGCCGTGGGCGCAGCTTGGCGAAACGCCCGCCGACTGGCCCGAAAAGGGGCTGGCGCAGCTCCATGCCCTCGGCTTTAAGACCGCGGCCATGGCCCTGAGCGACCGCTCGGTGAGCATCGACGACGAGGCTCTTGCCGCCGAGCCGAAGCTTGCCATCGTGCTGGGCACCGAGGGCGACGGGCTGGCCCGCTCCACCATTGCCGCCTGTGATTACACGGTCAAGATCCCCATGTCCCACGGCGTCGATTCGCTGAATGTCGCCGCCGCCAGCGCCGTTGCGTTCTGGCAGCTGGGGAAGCACTGAGGAAGCTGCTGCCGATCACCCGGCACTGGAATTCCGGGTGTGGATCCTGCGGATGGTATCCAGTGCGGGCTGGGCGAGGGGGGCAGGCACTGCAGCGGGGCGGCTGAGGTAGAAGCCCTGCAGCAGGTCCACGCCGAGGTCGATGACCTTGCGCAGTTCAGCGTCGTTCTCAATGCCCTCCGCAATCAGCTGCATACTGCGGGCGTGGGCATAGTCTACGATATTGGAAACGATCTGCTGTTTGTCGCGGTCGGTGTCGATGCCGCGGACGATGGAAATGTCGATCTTGATGTACCGGGGAGCCAGCGCCAGAAGGTTCAGCTCGTTGCTGTAGCCGCTGCCGTAATCATCCAGCGCGAAGGAGCCGGAGAAGCCCGGCACGTTCCGCTTCCGTTCCAGAGAATCGCGGTTCAGATCCTCCTGTTCGGTGATCTCCACCACCAGATACTTGAGCAGTTCGGGGAAACGGCGCTGATACTTGGCTACATCTGCGGGGGTCAGGCTGACATTGGCGATGGAGTTGACGAAGAGGAAAGCCCCATTCTGGAGCAGACCCTTCTGCTGCAATTGCTCGTAGGTCTCGCCGGATTTGAACAGGGTGATCCGCTCGATGTCGTACAGCCGGTCGAGCTCGTGGGCCAGCGTCATGACCTGCGAGGGGGAGGTGATGGTGGGCATGTTCACCCGCATCAGCGCCTCGTAGGCGGCGACCCGCCCGCTGTGGGCCGAGAAGATGGGCTGGAAATAGTAGGTCACCAGTTCCTCCCGCAGCAGCTGTTCGAACTCGCGCTGGGTCTGGGCGGCGTACTCCTCCCGGTGGTACACGCCGATGTCGAAGTCGCCGGTGTGGCCCTTGTGGGACTGCTTGACCTGATACATCGCAAAGTCGGCGTACTTCTTCAAGGTCTTGAGGTCGGTGCCGTCCTCCGGGAACCACGCCACGCCGCCGGAAATGCTGATGTTCAGCGTCTTGCCGTTGGGCAGGGTGGAACAACTGGCCCGCAGAGCCCCGTTCAGGGTGCTCAACTCTTTGCGGATGGCGTCCTGCGAGTCGTACCCGTAGAACAGCAGCAGGAACTCGTCGCCGGACAGGCGGGAGCAGACGGTACCCTTGGGGGTGTTGGCGGCGAAGCACTGGCCGGTCTGGCGGATGTACTGGTCGCCCCAGTCGTGGCCGTAGGTGTCGTTGATGTGCTTGAGGTTGTCGAGGTCCATCATCAGCAGGGCCGCGCAGCGCAGCCGGTCGGGATGGGCGAAGAGATCGGCGCAGACCCGGTTGAAGGCCTGACGGCTGTACAGGCCGGTCAGGATGTCGTAATCGCGCTCACGCTCGATGCGCTGCTGCTCCAGAATGGCGGAGGTGACATCCTCCAGCAGACCCACCTCCGAGGGCGTCTCCGCCACAATGCGGGTGACGCGGAGGACGATGTACTGCACATTGCCGTCCGGCTGCGCAATGGTGAAAATGGAACTGCCGATGGAAGTGGTGCGGTACAGGCTGCTGTGGGCCACCGCTGAGAGGGCGGCGCGGAAGGAAGAGGGGGTCAGGGGGTCAGGCCTTTGGACGCCGAGCATCCGGAAGAAGTTGTCGGTGACATAGACGCTGTCGTTGCGCAGCTCATAGCCCGCCAGCTCCACACTGGCCATCTCCATGATCCGCAGAAAGCGGGTGGAGGAGGCCAACATATCCGAAGAAAGCTGGCTGATGGCGGAAGCAAACTGGTCCACCTCGGCGATGCCGGTGGTGGAAAGCTGGGGCAGCGCCGCCGCGTTTTGCGCCTTGGCCACTTCCGCCGAGAGCTGGGTCACGGGCTTGGACATCCGCTCACTGACCAGCCAACTGGCCGCAAAGCCCGCGATGAGGGTGAGCAGCACGGTCAAAAACAGCAGCTGCTGCACCCGCTGGGCAAAGGCGAAGAGGGCGGAGGAGGGCACGATGCCCACCAGACACCAGTGCTCCCCGTAGAAGGGGGCGTTTCGGCTGTAAACCTCCAGCGGAACGAGGGAAGCGATGTAAGAGATGTTGTTCTTGGAAAAGCGGAAGCAGTCTGCATCTGTTCGCGTCAGTTCGAGGCCGGTGCTGAGATCCAGCCCGCCGCTGTTCATCACCGGAAACGCTGTGAGCGTGAGGGTGTCCGCATTGAGGGTGGTGCCCGAATAGCACAGGGCGTAACTGCCGGAATTGGATGTGTGCAGCTCGTTGTAGGGCATTTTTTCGGTCAGATAGCTGGTCAGAAGCTCTACGCCCACCACGCCGTAAACGGTGCCGTCCGGCAGGATGAGGGGGAGGCTGTAAGCGATGGCCTGACGGTCATCGCCGTTGACGACGTAGAGGCTGGTCGTCCAGTGGCCGTAGGCAGTGGCATCCAGCTTGGTTTCCGCGTCATAGGCGGTCTGGAACGCTGGGTAGAGCAGCCCCCCTGTGCCGAGGGAGCGGTAGGTGATGGCGGGCTTCCACGCCTTATCCGTGGCGATGTTCTGGGTCTGCACCAGTCTGGCGGGGGCCCGCTCGAACGTCAGGTCCGAGTTGTTTTCCGGCGGCGGAGAGTCGGGATCAAGATCCCGCAGGTAGACGGAGGGCAGCCGGTCGCCGCTGGCCCGCTCGTTCAGGTCGTGGGTGTTCAGGATGAGGTAGATGCCCGTCACCGACTTGGAGCGCAGGGTAGAGATCAGCTTGGGGGTGACGGCCGCCAGCAGGGGGTAAGCCGTGTCGCTGCTGCTGTCCAGCGTGGCAAGGTCGATGGCACCACTGTCCAGCAGTTCCTGCGTCAGGGTGTTGATCTGGCTGGTCAGGGAGGAAAGCTCCTGCGCATCGTTCAACTGGGACTGGATGTAGCCGCTGCGGGTCTCTACCTGCATGGCAAGGATATCCTCGGCGTTCTGGTTCAACTGCGGCCCCACCTGCATGAGGTAGATGGATGCGACCAGCAGCAGAACTTCGACGAGCACCACCAGCATCAGGGCGTTGAAGATGGAGCCGAAGATGGAACGCTCGCGGCGTTTCTTCGGCGGGGTGCGCTGGGATGAGATCCCCATAGGGCGGGTGCTCCTTTCAAATCAAATGGTCCGTTCAGCCCGCAAAGGCTTCCAGCGTGGTGCGGGTGGCCTCGTACCACTGGTCAAAATAGTCGTCGGTCAAGAATTCGGCCTCGGCTTCTTCGGGGGTCTGCCCGGCGGCGATCCGCTCTTCGACCGTGGCGCGGTCGGCTTCGGCGGCGTCCTCCATGGCGGACTGCAATTTGTTGCGGGCCGTGGAACCCTTCGGGAAGGCGTGGGTGGTGTACAAGCCGTCGTTCTCTACGGCATTCAGTGAGAGATCCAGCACCGTGGTGATGGAGTCGGACAGCTCCAGCCCGCTGGACCGGATGGCGTCGAGACTGGCGGCGGCGTGGGTCACGGGCAGGTAACCGGAGCGGACCGAGAAGGCGATGTCATTTTCCGGCTGGGTGAACCACTTCAAAAATTCCACGCTGGCTTCGATCTGGGCATCGGTGCCCTTGGTTACGATCATGCCGGCACCCTGCTGGGTGGCAACGGGGGCGCAGCCAGAGAAGCTGGGGCAGGGCAGAACCGCCATCTCAATGTCGTGGCTCTCGGTGTCACTGGTCAGCACCTGCTTGGGGAAGAAGGTGGAACTGGACGAGGAACCTACGTAGGAAAGCAGGTTGCCGGTCTTCACGTCATCGCTGCGGAAGCGGCCGCTGGCCCCGAACCAACCCTTGAGGAAGGGAACATAGTAGTTGTCCCACAGCTTGCGCATCACGTCTTTGTCAAGATTCAGGGTCATGACGCCGTTCTTGGCATCAAAGATGGTCACGCCCAGCTCCTGCGCGCCGCAGAACAGGTAGTTCGCCAGCGCGTCGCGGCCGAAGAAAGCCTTGCCGTCGTTGGGGGTGTCGGTCTGGGCGTCGGTCCAGTCGTAATATTTGTGGGCTGCTTCGGTCACGCCCTCTACGGTGGCAAGGTCATCATAGGTCACGCCGGTGGCGGCGGCGAAGGGAGCCCAGTCGGTCGCGTTCAGGTAGAACAGCTCGGTGGATTTCGCCACGGGGAAGACCTTCAGCTCGCCGTTGTTCATCAGGTCGCCCTCTTTTAAAAAGCCGTCCACATAGGCGGCCTTTTCCTTATCTGTCAGGTAGGGGGCCAGATCCACGACCTCGCCGAGCTGGTCGAGGTCGTAGGCCATATCCGCATAGCCGGAGTAGATGTTGGGCAGGGCGGCCGCGCCCACTTCGCCCTTGGCAGCGGCCAGCACATTGGTCTCAAGGTCCGTCACGCTGCCTTGGCTGGAGCTTTTGACCACGATGTGCTTTTCCTGCCCGACGGTGGAATTGAATTCGTCCACCAGTTCATTGAAGCTGGTGAGCTGGTCGCCGCTGTAGTAGGTCCAGACGGTGATGGTGGTGGCTGCCTTGGGGGTGCCGCCGCAACCCACACAGCCCAGCAAGAGCGCAGCACTCAGTGCGATGCTGACCAAAGAACGAAAATGAAGCTTCATACGGTTTCCTTCCACTGCGCGGGGCGGGCATCTCCGGCCCGGACCCCGTAAAAAAGAGCCCCGGTGACCCCGCGGCTCAGAATGCGCACCTTAATCAAGGGCCTTGATGGCCTTGATGGTGCGGTCGTATTCGGTTTTCACGATAGCATACTGCTCCGCAGCGCCTTCAAACGTTCCTGCGCGGAGGATCTCCGTCAGGGCTACCGCCGGGGAGCTGAGGTTGTCGAAGCCGAGGTTGAGGCAGACGCCCTTCAGGGTGTGCGCGGCACGGAACGCCTCTTTCACGTCCTGCTTGGCCATGGCGTCGGTCAGCAGACGGAAACTGTCGTCCTGCAAAAACATTTTGACAAAGCGGCGGATCATATCCGACTTATAGAACCGCTTGAGCACATCCTGATAATTCGCGCCCATGGCGGTGTAGCATTCTTCGAGCGTCATGTACAAAAATCCCCCTGTATCGTCAACGGTGATATATAAACTATTATAGCACCTTTTCCTCTGCGGGGCTACTGTTTGCACCGAAAAAAATGGCCTTTTTTCCGAAAAAACCAACGAAATCTTCCCTTTTGCGGAAAAGTTTCAAGAAAGCCCTTCCATTTGCCGGAAAACCGTTTATAATGAATACATATCATAAAAATACCAGAGATTTGCTTTGCGTTTTGGCAAAGCAGCATAGAAAGGCATGGGAAGCGGCAAAGATGAAGACGATGCAGGAAGTTCAGGCAATGCTCCGCGACTTGCAGCAATTGTACACCGATGTGCGGCTGCTGGACAGAGACGCCATTGCACGGATCGAGGAGGGAGCGCGCTCCGACCCCAACGGCGAAGATCTGTGCTATGCCTGCCGCCACAAGAGCCGCCGCTGCCGCCACTGTGCCGTGAAAAGCGCCTATGAGAACCACGATCAGCGTGTAAAACTGGAATACTTTGCACCGGATATCGTACAGGTGACGGCCAGATATCTGGAAGTGGACGGGGATCCCTTCGTGCTGGAACTGCTGCAGCGGATGCACAGCGATACCATCATTGACCCGGACGACACCGAGGCCCTGTTCAGCGCGATCTCCGGCTACAACACCAAGCTTTACCACGATGTCCTGACCGATGTGTACAATCGCCGCTACTATGAGGAGATCGTCCGGGGGATGAAGGGCCCCACCGGCGTGGCGCTGATGGATCTGGACGACTTCAAGGTCTACAACGATACCTACGGCCACCACGCCGGTGATATGGCGCTGAAGACCGCCGTCAACATCGTGCGGAGCTGCATCCGCCAGACCGATGCACTGGTGCGCTTCGGCGGCGACGAATTTCTGCTGGTGCTGCCCGGCATCCCGGAGGATTACTTCAAAGTCAAGCTGGAGCTGATCCGCGAAAAGATCCACGATGCCATCGTGCCCGGCTACAGCCACATGCGGCTTTCGGCCAGCATAGGCGGCATCGTCCAGATGCCCGGCGGCTCCATGGATGCCGTGGTGCGTCAGGCCGACCGGCTGATGTATCAGGCCAAGCTCCGCAAGAACAGCGTCGTGATGGCCGGTGCGGAGAACCTGCCCGATGAAGCAAACTCCAAGCGGGAACAAAAGCAGCAGGTGCTCATCGTGGACGATTCCGAGATGAACCGCGCCATCCTTTCGGAGATCCTGCGGGGGGACTACCGCATTCTGGAAGCTGCCGACGGCGAGGAGTGCCTTGAAAAGCTGCATCAGCACATGGGGGATATCGCCTTGGTGCTGCTGGATCTCGTGATGCCCAAGATGGACGGCTTCGAGGTGCTGGACTTCATGAACCGCAACCACACCATTGAGGACCTGCCCGTTATCATGATCTCCAGCGAGGACAGCGAAGCCTCCGTCCGCCGTGCCTACGAAATGGGCGTTTCGGATTACGTCTCCCGCCCGTTCGACTCCCGCGTGGTCTACCGCCGGGTGTTCAATACCATTAAATTGTACGCAAAACAGCGGCGGCTGAGCACTTTGTTGTCGGAGCAGATCCGTGAGCGGGAGAAGAACACCACCATGCTGGTGGGCGTTCTGAGCCAGATGGTCGAGTTCCGCAACGGCGAGAGCGGGCTGCATGTCCAGCACATCCAGCGCCTGACCGAACGGGTGCTGGAAAAGCTGCTGGAACGGCCCAACCGCTACCACATCACCTCCGAAATGCAGGATAATATCCCGCTGGCTGCAGCCCTGCACGACATCGGCAAGATCGCCATCGACGAGAAGATCCTGAACAAACCCGGCCGCCTGACCAAAGAGGAGTTCGAGGTCATCAAGACCCACACCACCATCGGCGCGGAGATGCTGAGCAAGCTGGAGAACTTCAACACCGAGCCTCTGCTCCAGACGGCTTACAGCATTGCCCGCTGGCACCACGAGCGGTGGGACGGCTGCGGCTACCCGGACGGGCTGAAAGGGGACGAGATCCCCATCGAAGCACAGGTCGTTGCGCTGGCGGACGTCTACGACGCGCTGACCAGTGAGCGCTGCTACAAAAAGGCGTACCCCCACCGGAAGGCTGTGGACATGATCCTGAACGGCGAGTGCGGTGCCTTCAACCCCATCCTGCTGGAATGCTTTGTGGAGATCGAGGGCGACCTTGGGTTGGAATTGGAAGAGAAACATGTCTGTGGGCCGAAAGCGTGATACAACAAAGAAAAGCCACCCGAACGGGTGGCTTTTCCTATGGTTGGGAGAAATTCAGCTCTGGGGCTGGTCCTTCTTGAGGAGGCTCAGGATCACCGCACCCACGATGCTGCCGGCGGCCAGCGCCACGACATACATCAGCGCGTGATCCACGACGGGGAAGACGAAGATGCCGCCGTGGGGAGCGCGCAGGGCACAGCCGAAGGTCATGGACAGCGCACCGGAGAGGGCCGCGCCGATGACGCAGCTGGGCAGGACGCGGAGCGGGTCGGCGGCGGCGTAGGGGATGGCACCTTCGGTGACGAAGCACAGGCCCATGACGTAGTTCACGATGCCGTTGCGGCGCTCGTCGGGGGTCCACTTCTTCGGGCAGAAGGTGGTGGACAGGGCGATGGCGATGGGGGGCACCATGCCGCCGACCATGACCGCTGCCATGACCTCATAGTTGCCGGAGGCGAGGGCGGCGGTGCCGAAGACGTAAGCTGCCTTGTTGCAGGGGCCGCCCATATCAATGCTCATCATACCGGCGACGATGGCACCCAGCAGGACCTTGGAAGTGCCGCCCATGGCGTTGAGCCAGTTGGTCATGGCGGTGTTGATCATGCCCATGACCGGGTTGATGCCGCACATGACTGCACCCATGATCAGGATGCCGCCCAGCGGGTAGATCAGCATGGGGCGGATGCCGTTCAGGCTGGCGGGGAGCTTCTCGGTGATCTTTTTCAGGAACTCGACTACATAACCGGCCACGAAGCCCGCCAGCAGCGCGGCGAGGAAGCCGCCGGAGATGCCGGTGGTGCTGCCGGAAGCAAGATCTGCAAAGTTGGTGCCGTTCATGGCGAGGACGCCGCCCGCGAAGCCCACCGCCAGACCCGGACGGTCCGCAATGGACATGGCGATGAACCCGGCCAGAATGGGCAGCATGTAACCGAAGGCTGCATTGCCTACCGTCTTGAAGAAGGCGGCGAGGGGGGTGTTCATGCCGAAGTTGGAGGGATCGATGGTGTAATCGTCCAGCAGGAAGGCCAGCGCGATCATGATGCCGCCGCCTACGACGAAGGGCAGCATGTGGGAGACGCCGTTCATCAGATGTTTGTAAATGGTGTGGGCTGTGCTGTCGGAAGCACCGGTGCCAACGTCAGCAGCCTTTTCCTTGGCGTGGTACACGGGCACCTCGCCGCGCGCCACCTGCATAATGAGCTGTTCGGGCTTGTGGATGCCGTCGTCCACGCGGGTGAAGAGGACGGGCTTGCCGTCGAAGCGGGCAGTCTCCACATTCTTGTCCGCCGCCACGATGATGCCGTCACAGGCGGCAATCTCTTCCTTGGTCAGGATGTTCTTCGCGCCGTCGGAGCCATTGGTCTCGACCTTGACGGGCAGTTCCAGCTTGTCACCCGCCTTGGCCAGCGCCTCGGCGGCCATGTAAGTGTGGGCGATGCCGTTGGGGCAGGCGGTCACGGCCAGCACCCGGAAACCGTTCTGGGGGATGGGCTGGCTGGTGAAGCTCTCGTCGCCGAACTGGTCCTGCTCCTGCTGGTCGATGCAGTCGAGGAATTCCTTCGGCGTCTTGGCGGTGCGGAGCTTTTCCACGAAGTCCTCGTTCATCAGCATCTGCATCATCCGGGCCAGCATATCCACGTGGAGGCTGCCGTTCTGCGGGGCCGCAATGGCGAAGAGCAGGTCGGTCTTGCCGTCGTCATCGGGGTTGTACTGCACCGGCTCCTTCAGCCGCAGCACGGCCAGACTGGGGTGGAGCACCACGTCGCTCTTGGCGTGGGGCACGGTAATGCCGTTGTCCACGTAGGTGGAGCCTTCCGCCTCGCGGGCATAGAGCGCCTTTTTGTAGGCGGCCTTGTCCATGATGTTGTCATGAGTGGCTTGCAGCTCCACCAGCTCGTTCAGGATCTCCTCCTGCGTGGAAGCGGTGGAATCCAGTGCAATGGCCTTGAGGGAAAATAATGTGGTGATGCGCATAGGGGTTCTCCTCTCCTTGTTTTCTCCTGATCTTAAAGCGCTGCAAGCAGTGCTTCGATCTCACTCCGTTTGGCAAGCCCAAGGCTGAAGGCCGTGGCGCTGCCGCAGGCGGTGCCGAGCCGCAGGGCGTCGTCGTAGCGGCCGGTCTTGAGATACCCGGCCACGAACCCGGCCACCATGCTGTCGCCCGCGCCCACGCTGTTCACGACCTTGCCCTTGGGGCAGCCGATGCGGTGCACGCCGCCCGCTTCGTCCACCAGCAGGGCTCCGTCGCCCGCCATGCTGACCAGAACGTTCCGGGCACCCTTCTCCTGCAAGGTGCGGGCTGCGGCGGTGATCTCGGCGTCGCCGGTCAGTTCTCTGCCCACCAGTTCGCCCAGTTCGTGATTGTTGGGCTTGATGAGGAAGGGATGGAAGGGCAGGACGTTGGCCAGCAGGGCGCGGGTGGCGTCCACAACGCAGCGCACGCCCTTGCCGTCCAGCCGGGCCAGCAGCCGCTCGTAGGTGTCCTGCGGCATACTGGACGGGATGCTGCCCGCGAGGATGAGTACATCGTTTTCGGTCAGCGCATCGAGCTTTTCTTCCAACTGCTGCAAGGCCGACGCCGGGATGGCGGGGCCCGCGCCGTTCAGCTCGGTCTCTTCACTGGCCTTGATCTTCACGTTGATGCGGGTCATGCCGTGGTCGAGGTGGATGAAGTCGGTGCACAGCCCCTGTGCGGCCAGCCCGCGTTCCAGCCACGCGCCGGTCTCGCCCGCCACAAAGCCCAGCGCCACGCTCTCGCAGCCCAGCTCCCGGAGCACACCGGACACATTGATGCCTTTGCCGCCCAGCACGCAGTCTTCGCCGACGGCGCGGTTCACCTCGCCGACTTCCAGCGCCTTGTCCAGACGGACGACATAATCAATGGCAGGGTTGAAGGTTACAGTGTAGATCATAATTCCGTCTCCTTTATCAAAGTAAATTCTCGGTATTTGGGGTTGGGGCAGCGGTTGGTCAGGATGGCTCCGCTGTGCAGGTCGGTGATGACGGCGGGGTAGACCTGCGCGAACTTGGAATCGTCCACAAGGAACCATGCCTCCCGCGCCCGGCGGACGGCAGCAGCCTTGACGGCGGCTTCCTCCGGGTCCGGGGTGGTGAACCCGGCCTCCAGCGCCACGCCGTTGGCCCCCATGAAGGCTTTGGTGAAGTTGTACTGCTGCAAAGCCGTCAGCGCCGCCGCCCCGATGATGGCTTCGGTCTGGGGGCGGAGCAGCCCGCCGGGCAGGAACACCCGGCAGCCCTTCTGGGCCAGCAGCCGCGCGTGGGCCACGCCGTTGGTCACATAGCTGGCCTTGAGCGCCGGGCCGCTGAGCAGCCGGGCCACCGCAAGGGTGGTGGAACCGGCATCCAAAAAGATGAAGTCCTCCGGCTGGATGAGGGAAGCTGCCGCCTGTGCGATGCTCTGTTTCTGGTCCACGGCCAGCGTTTCCTTGGCGGCCATGGTGGGTTCGTCGGTGCGGAAGGGGCTGTCCGGCAGCGTGGCTCCGCCGTGGACTTTGTTCAGCTTGCCCAGTTTGTCCAGCTCGTTCAAATCGCGCCGGATGGTGGACTCGCTGGCGCTCAGCGCCTCGCACAGCTCCTGCACGGTGGCAGTGCGCTGGCGGGCCAGCAGGTCAAGGATGAGGGCGAAGCGTTCTTCTGCCAACATGAGGAAAGGTCACTCCTTTGGTGTTTTGTGATTGAACTTGAAGCTTTGTGAAGCTTTCTGTCCTTATTATAGCAAGATTTCCGTCAAAATCAATCACAATGCGCCAGAAATAGCCAACAAAAATCACCTCGGAAAATTGAGCAGGTTGCACAACGACTGGGATACATTTGGTAAACGGCAGAAAGCTCTGCATCGCCGCCGCCCATTGCCGCGATGTGAAGGAAGACGGCATCTATTGGTATTGTGTAGGAAACGGCCTGATATAAAAAGCTTGAAGCAAAATGCTTTTTATGATATCATGAGAAAAAAGAGGTGAAGAACCATGGGTACTGCGGACACCGTGACAAAAGCTTATATGCGGGAAAATGCTGTTTTTGCAGATGCGTTCAATTACCTGCTCTACGATGGAAGACCTGTCATAGAACCTGAGAAGCTGAAAGAACTGGATACAACGGAAATCACCCTGCCGTTTGGAAAAGACGGCACGGAAGACGCGGTACAAAAGTACCGGGATATCCTGAAGTCCGCAGTGATCATGCAGGATGAAAAGGCATCGTATATGTTGTTGGGAATTGAGAACCAGACGGACATCCATTATGCGATGCCGGTGCGGAACATGATTTATGATGCACTGCAATACGGAAAACAGGTATCGGATCTGTCAGCGCGTCATCGCAGGGAAAACGAAAAACAGCACACGCGCGGAGAATATCTTTCCGGATTTTATAAAGCGGATAAGATTATTCCGGTGATCACACTTGTGGTGCATTTTGGCGCAGATGCTTGGGATGGTGCCCTCTCCTTGCATGAAATGATGGATGTGCAAGATGAAACGCTGCTAAGATTTATTCCGGACTACCGGATTCAACTGATCGACCCAGCAAGGCTTTCTGCGGAGGACTTGAACAAGTTGTCCACAAGTCTGCGGGAAGTGATGGGATATATCAAATACTCCCGAAGCAAAGAAAAGCTGACGGAGTTTCTGAATGAAACGCCGCGGGAATGGATTGAAGCCAATGCCGCGCGGGTAATCAAAGCAATTACCAAAACACCGATTGAAATTCCAGACGGAGCGGAGGCGGTTAATGTGTGTGAAGCAATCGAAGCAATGATGAAGGACAGTAAGGATGAAGGCCGTGCAGAGGGAAAAATGGAAGCGCTGGCAGGTCTCGTAAAAGATGGCTTGCTGAGCATTCAAGATGCCGCAGCACGGTTGAATATGACAGCCGCAGAATTTGAAGCAGCGATGAAGAAATTGGCCTCATAAAATACAAAAACCGGTGCACCTCACCTTGGTGCACCGGTTTTTCTACACGGGAAACTTACTTGTTCTGAATGTACTCGTCAATGGCCTTCGCGGCTGCCTTGCCGGCACCCATGGCCTTGATGACGGTAGCGGCACCGGTCACGGCGTCGCCGCCCGCATAAACGCCCTCGCGGCTGGTCTTGCCCTCGTCGCCTTCGGTGACGATGCAGCCGTGCTTGTTGGTCTCCAGACCGGGGGTGGTGGAGCGGATGAGGGGGTTCGGGCTGGTGCCCAAGCTCATGATGACGGTGTCCACATCCATGGTGAACTCGCTGCCCTTCTTCTCGATGGGGCGGCGGCGGCCGGAGGCGTCGGGTTCGCCCAGCTCCATCTCCACGCAGGTGATGGCCTTGACGAAGCCGTCGTCATCGGGCAGGATCTCCACCGGGTTGCACAGGGTCTTGAAGATGATGCCCTCTTCCTCGGCGTGCTCCACTTCCTCCTTACGGGCGGGCAGTTCGGCCATGCCGCGGCGGTAGACGATGTAGACGGTCTCGGCACCCAGACGCAGGGCGCTGCGGGCAGCGTCCATGGCCACATTGCCGCCGCCCACAACGGCAACCTTCTTGCCGGTGCGGATGGGGGTCTTGCTGGTGGGCAGGTAAGCCTTCATCAGGTTGGAGCGGGTCAGGAACTCGTTGGCGGAGTAAACGCCCTTCAGGCTCTCGCCGGGGATGCCCATGAAGCGGGGCAGACCGGCACCGGAACCCACGAAGACGGCCTCGTAGCCGTACTCGCCCATCAGCTCGTCGATGGTCAGCACCTTGCCGATGACCATGTTGCACTCAAAATCCACGCCCATCTTCTTCAGGCCGTCGATCTCCTGCTGGACGATGGCCTTGGGCAGACGGAATTCGGGGATGCCGTACATCAGCACGCCGCCCGCCACATGCAGCGCCTCGTACACGGTGACCTTGTAGCCCAGCTTTGCCAGATCGCCCGCAGCGGTCAGGCCGGCAGGACCTGCGCCGATGATGGCGACCTTGTGGCCGTTGGATTCGGGCACGACCGGGGCAGTGTGGACGTTTTCACGATGCCAGTCGGCCACGAAGCGCTCCAGACGGCCGATGCCGACGGGCTCGTTCTTGATGCCGCGGGTGCACTTGCCCTCGCACTGGCTCTCCTGCGGGCAGACACGGCCGCAGACAGCGGGCAGGGAAGAGGAGCGGTTGATGACCTGATAGGCGGCTTCGAAGTCGCCCTCGGCCACATGGCCGATGAACTCCGGGATGTCGATGCCGACCGGGCAGCCGGTCTGGCAGGGCTTGTTCTTGCAGTGGACGCAGCGCTTTGCTTCGTTCACGGCCATTTCGGCGGTATAGCCAAGTGCCACTTCCTCAAAGTTCTTGTTGCGGACGTTGGGGTCCTGCGTGGGCATGGGGCACTTTTTCGGGTCCATATTGAAAGCCATCTTATTTTCCCTCCTGAGTCTTGAACAGATTGCAGGCCGCTTCGCGGGCCTTGGCCTCAAAGGGGCGGTACATGGTGCCGCGGGCCATGGCCTCGTCGAAATCCACGAGGTCGCCGTCGAAGTCGGGGCCGTCCACACAGGCGAACTTGGTCTCGCCGCCCACGGTCAGGCGGCAGCCGCCGCACATGCCGGTGCCGTCGATCATGATGGGGTTCATGGAAACGATGCTCTTCAGGCCGTGTTTCTGGCAGGTCTTGACGACGAACTTCATCATGATCAGCGGGCCGATGGTGATGACGAGGTCGTACTGGTTGCCGGCGGCCACCAGCTCGTCCAGCGCAGCGGTGACGACGCCCTTGGTGCCGTAGCTGCCGTCGTCGGTCATGATGCGCAGCTCGTCGCTGCAAGCGTTGAACTCGTCCTCAAGGATGAGCAGATCTTTATTGCGGAAGCCGATGACGCTGTGGACGGTGCAGCCCTGCTCGTGCAGTTCGCGGGCAATGGGCAGCGCAATGGCGCAGCCGACGCCGCCGCCCACGACGCAGACCTTCTTCAGGCCCTCGGTCTCGGTGGCGCGGCCCAGCGGGCCGACGAAATCGTGGACGCTGTCGCCCACGTTCAGGCTGTTCAGCTCCATGGTGGTGCCGCCGACGATCTGGAAGATGATGTCCACGGTGCCTTTCTCGCGGTCGTAGCCGGCCACGGTCAGGGGGATGCGCTCGCTGTCCTCAAACGGGCGCACAATGATAAACTGGCCCGGCTTTGCCTTTTTGGCAATGAGCGGGGCTTCAATGACCATCTTCGTCACGGTGGGGTTCAGCGCGACTTTTTCAGTGATCTTGTACATTGCGTTAGCTCCTTTTTCTGGCAGAATCTTGGCATGAAAATGCGTCTGCCCGCCCGCGAGGCGCAGCAGACGCGAAAAACATGCAGCTTTTGACCTTTATATTATAACGTCTTTTATATAGGAATGCAATTGAATTTTACTTGTGTCTCGGCCCTGAGAGCTGAAAGTTTCCCAAGGGGCGGGAACGGGTATGCAGAATTTGTTTTACGATGTTGGGTCGGTTTTGCAAAAAGTAAGAGTTTTTGAAAATTTGTGGTTGACAAAGGGGCGGCGGTGCGGTATAATAACCAACGTCGCCGGGAACGAAACCCCGGCACGCCACATGGAGTTTGCGGCCGTAGCTCATCTGGTAGAGCGCCACCTTGCCAAGGTGGAGGTAGCGAGTTCGAGCCTCGTCGGCCGCTCCATTATTGTGGAAGTTTAGCTCAGCTGGGAGAGCATCTGCCTTACAAGCAGAGGGTCAGCGGTTCGAGCCCGTTAACTTCCACCATATGGCCCGGTAGCTCAGTTGGTTAGAGCACCAGCCTGTCACGCTGGGGGTCGTCGGTTCGAGCCCGATCCGGGTCGCTGCTGCTTCGCAGGAAGCAGCTTGTCTGCCTCTGTAGCTCAGTCGGTAGAGCAGGGGACTGAAAATCCCCGTGTCATTGGTTCGATTCCGATCGGAGGCACCATATGCGGCCGTAGCTCATCTGGTAGAGCGCCACCTTGCCAAGGTGGAGGTAGCGAGTTCGAGCCTCGTCGGCCGCTCCAGACGAAAAGCCACTGCATCACATGAGATGCGGTGGCTTTTTTCGCACAATCGTTTAAAATCGTCTCGGAATCGGAAGAGGAGGGAAAAGCAAAACTATGATATTCGGCAAGTATATCAACCGCTACTACCTCAAGCACGCCCCGGCGCTGCTTCTGGGGCTGGCAGCACTGCTGATGGTGGACTACATCCAGCTGATCATCCCGCAGTTGTACCGCTTGGTCATCAACGGCATGAACCTTGGGCAGGTGGCGGTCAACGGCGAAACGCTGCCCTTTACCAAAGAAGTGCTTTTGCAGCACATCTGTCTGCCGATGATCTGGATCGTGGTGCTCATGGTCATCGGGCGCTTTCTGTGGCGTGTCTGCTTCTTCGGCTCGGCGGTGCGGGTCACGGCGGACCTGCGGGAGCGGATGTTCGACCACAGCCGGAAGCTGTCTCAGCAGTACTATCAGGTGAACAAGGTCGGCAACCTGATGAGCCTGTACACCAACGACCTCGACACCATTCAGGAGTGCTTTGGCGACGGCGTGCTGATGTTCTTCGATGCGCTGACGCTGGGTCTGCTGGCCCTTTATAAGATGTGGCGGATGGACGTCAAGCTGACCGTCCTTGCCCTCATCCCGGCTTTCATCATGTTCACCATCGGCACGCTGATGGGCAAGGTAATGACGAAGCGCTGGGAAGAGCGCCAGCAAGCCTTTTCCGACCTGTCCGATTTTGCGCAGGAGAACTTCTCCGGCATCGCGGTCATCAAGGCCTTCGTCAAAGAGCTGAAGGAGCTGATGGCTTTCCGGAAGCTGAACAAGGAGAACGAGGAGATCAACGTCACCTATACCAAGATCGCCACCCTGCTGGAAGTGCTGGTCACCCTCCTCGTTGAGTCGGTCATCTGCGTCATCCTCGGCTACGGCGGCTATCTGGTCTACCGCGGCCGGTTCAACGCCGGTCAGCTCGTGGAGTACATCGGCTATTTCGAGGCGATCGTCTGGCCCATCATGGCCGTATCGATGCTCATCGAAAAGACCTCCCGCGGCAAGGCCTCCCTCAACCGGATCACCGAGCTGCTGGATGCCCCCATCGATGTGGCGGACCGCCCCGGCGTGCCCGACCTGAAGGCCCCCAAGGGCGGCATCGAGTTCCGGAACCTGACCTTCCGCTACCCGGACGGCGAATTCGACGTGCTCAAGAACATTTCCTTTAAGATCGAGCCCGGCGAGAGCGTGGGCATCGTGGGCAAGACCGGCGCGGGCAAGACCGCACTGGTGGACCTGCTGCTCCGCACCTACAATGTGCCGGACGGCACCCTCTTCGTGGACGGGCAGGATGTGAACCGCGTGTCCATCCACTCGGTCCGCAATGCGTGCGCCTATGTGCCGCAGGACAACTTCCTCTTCTCGGATACCATCGCCCACAACATCGCCTTTGGTGTGGACGATGCCACGCAGGAGGACATCGAGCGGGCGGCCAGCCTCGCCGATGTGCGGGACAACATCGTGGACTTCAAGGACGGCTACGAGACCGTCCTCGGTGAGCGAGGCGTCACCGTCTCCGGCGGCCAGAAGCAGCGCATCTCCATCGCCCGTGCCCTACTGAAGAATGCCCCCATCCTGATCCTCGATGACTCAGTCTCGGCGGTGGATACCCGCACCGAGAAGATCATCCTCGACAACCTGAAGACCAGCCGGGCAGGGAAGACCACCCTGCTCATTGCCCACCGCATCTCGACGGTGGAGCGGCTGGATAAGATCATCTTCCTCGAAGATGGCGCCATCGAGGCCGTCGGCCCCCACGATGCGCTCTACGCTTCCTGTGAGGAGTACCGCCGCATGGTCGATCTGCAGCGGCTGGAAGACGAAACGGGAGGTGACGCGCAGTGAGTGACCTGAATCCGCTTTTGCTGGTGGGCGCGGTCATCGGCGTCATCACGGCGCTGCTGGTGGCTGCCTACGGGGGCGTCAAGGACAAAAAGACCGCCATGGGCTTTGAGCGCAACATGGACGACGGCGAAATTCTGCGCCGTCTGGCCGGGTACGCCAGACCGTATCTGGGCAAGTTCATCCTCGTGGGTTTCCTGATGCTCTTTTCCATCGCCTATGACATCGTCTCGCCCCTCATCGTCGGCTCCATTGAGGAGCTGGTAGTCGGCGACTTTGCGCTGAGCACCCTGTTTGCCGCAGTGGCCGTCTATGCGGGCGTGCTGGTCTTTTCCATGGGCAGCACCTATTTACAGGCGGTCATTTTGCAGCGGGTGGGCCAGCGCATCATCTCCGACCTGCGCGAGGACCTGTTCACCCACATCGAGTCCCTCTCCCACGAGCAGCTCAATGAGATCCCCGTGGGCAAGCTGGTCACCCGCGTGACCAACGACACCAACGCCATCTCCATGATGTTCACGAACCTCTTGGTCCAGCTGACCAAGAACTGCTTCGTCATCCTCGGCATTCTGGTGGCGATGATCTGCCTGAACTACGAGCTGACCCTGATGGTGCTCTGCTTTGTGCCCTTCATCGTTATTTTCACGGTCATCTTCCGCAAATTCTCCCGCCGCGCCTACCGCAAGGTCAAGGACGCCACCACGGACATCAACACCTACCTGTCCGAAAACCTCTCCGGCATCAAGGTCACCCAGATCTTCGGCCGGGAGGACGAGAAGATGGAGGACTTCCGCAAAAAGAGTCAGACCCTCGCCAAGGCATCGCAGGAACAGATCTTTGTCTTCGGCGTTTTCCGCCCGCTGGTGTATATGCTCTATATCAGCTCGATCCTTTGCCTGTTCTATCTGGGCGGTATGGGCCACCTGAACCACATTGCCTTCCTCGGCCAGAGCATTTCCAGCGGCACAGTCGTCACCTTCTATATGTACATCTCCAAATTCTTCACCCCCATCCAGAACCTTGCTGAGCAGTTCAACTGGCTGCAGTCGGCGCTGGCATCCTCGGAAAAGGTCTTCTCCATCATGGACCTGCAGCCCAAGATGGTGGACGCCCCGGACGCCATTGAGCTGGACGAGGTGAAGGGCGAGATCGAGTTCAAAGACGTCTGGTTCAGCTACATCCCCGGCGAGTGGGTGCTGCAGGGCGTTTCCTTCCATGTGAACCCGCGGGAGACCGTGGCCTTCGTCGGCTCCACCGGCTCCGGCAAAAGCACCATCCTCTCCCTCATCTGCCGCAACTATGAGTTCCAGAAGGGCCAGATCCTGATCGACGGCATCGACATCCGGAAAATTAAAATTTCCTCGCTGCGCCGCCACTTCGGCCAGATGCTGCAGGACGTCTTCCTCTTCTCCGGCACCATCCGCAGCAACATCGTTCTGCGGGAGGAGAACATCTCCGACGACGAGATCATGAAGGTCTGCCGCTACGTCAACGCCGACCGGTTCATCTCGAAGCTCGACCACGGTCTTGACGAGGAGGTGCGGGAGCGCGGCAACAACTTCTCCGCCGGCCAGCGCCAGCTCCTCAGTTTTGCGCGGACCATCATCCATAAGCCCAGCGTTATGATCTTGGATGAGGCCACCGCCAACATCGATACCGAGACGGAGCTTCTGATTCAGGATTCGCTGGAAAAGATGCGCTCGGTGGGCACCATGCTCATCGTGGCCCACCGCCTGTCCACCATCCAGCACGCCGACAACATCATCGTCCTGTCCCACGGGAAGATTCTGGAACAGGGTACCCATCAGCAGCTGCTGGCCAACCACGGCCGGTACTACCAGCTCTATACGCTGCAGTACCACAAAGAGCAGATGCAGAAATAAGAAAAATTCCCTCCGCCCCCTTGACGCTGCAGCGATTGTAGCGTTTATTGTAAAAGGGGAGGAGGAAATTTTTTATGGAAAAGAATTGGACGACCGGCAGCGTGGGAAAAAGCATCCTCCGCAGCGGGCCGCTCAGGCTGCATCCAAGAACTCTTCCGGGTCCTCGATGACGTCCTCGATGACTTCCTCCACCGAGTCGGAAACTTCTTCGTCGGAGGGGAAGAACCAGTTCTGGATGGCGTCGCGGAGGGAGAGCAGGGTGGTGTCCATCTCGGCGTTCTGGCTGAGCAGCTCGTTCACCATGTCGGGCTTGTCGGTGATCAGGTCATCCGCGCCCAGCTCCATCATGTGCTTGGCGTCCTCCTCGCGGTCGATGGTCCACGCGGAAACGGTCTTGCCGCGCAGGTGGATCTGGTTGACCATGCCGGAGGTGATAAAGGTCGTTTCTACGCTGAAAAAGTCGGCGTCGGGCAGGTCGTAATAGTTGCCCACCCCCAAGGCGAGGATGTAGCCGGTGGGGATGTCAGGGGCCAGCTCCTTGACCTTGTGGAGGGTCTCATAGCTCTGGGAGGTGATGACGCAGTGCCCCTCGAAGCCGTACTCCCGCAGAAGGCGGACGGTCTCGGCTTCCAGCGTCGGGGTAGCGGCACTGGGCTTGATCTCCACGTTCAGGTCGATCTTCCCTTGGCAGAGCTGCAATACCTCTTCGAAGGAGGGAATCCGCGTCCCGGCGAAGCGGGTGCTGAACCAACTGCCCGCGTCCAACTGCTCGATCTCGGCAAATGTCAGGTCGTAGACCTTTGCATTTTTGCCGGTGCAGCGCCTTAAATTGGTGTCGTGGGTCACAACGGCCACGCCGTCTTTGGTCATCTGGACGTCCAATTCGATGCGGTCGCCCTTTTTCAGGATGGCTGAGCGGAAGGCGGGCATCGTATTTTCGGGGGCAATGGAGCAGTCGCCGCGGTGGTAGGTGACCAGCGGGGTCACGCCGCCCACGGCGGCCAGCAGCGCATCGTCCTGCGGCAGACTAAGCAGGTAGGCTGTAACGCCGCAGGTGACGAGGGTGACGCCCGCGACCATGGCCGTCAGCAGCAGCCGCCCGCGGGGGCGGCTGCGCTTGCCGTCGGGGCGCTCTTCCGGCGCAAAGGCACCGGCGCTCCGGGTCCGGAAGTAGAGCAGACCGAGGATGGTGCACTGGGCCACCGTCACCTTGCAGTCCAGCAGGAAGCCGAAGAAGGGCAGCTCCACCAATTGCAGCGCGCGGGAGAGCAGGAGCATGGCGCGGGTGCTCTCCAGCCCCACCACCGCCGCGATGCCATACATCAGCATCGTGGCCAGCACGAACAACAGACCCATGCGGAGCAGCACCCCGACGTTCCAGCGGGCCAGCGCGGCCAATATCCGGAAAAACCGCTGCTTGACGTAGGCGCGGCTCTCCTTGACGGCGGTGCCGAAATTTTTGTGCTCCAAGGTGAACAACGGCAGTACCAGCACAAAAAAGACCGTGAGCAGCACAGCGGCAAGGAAGATGGCACTGTACAGCGCCAGATAGATCGGTTTTGCCCGGATGACGCCCATGATGTATTCGGGCACAGCCAATTGGGTGATATAGTTGGAGGTGACGAAAACATCCGTAAAGGGGATGAGAACGGCGCAGTAAAAGAGGATGGGCCAGTTCTTCGGAAAAACGGCGTGGCGGATGGCGGCAAAGCTTTCCCGGAACAGGGGACGCAGCTTGCACGCCTCGCCCCGGCGGGCAAAGTCCAGCCCATGCAGCACGAGGGAGAACTCGTACAGGTTCCAGAGGGCTGCCAGCACCGCAATGAGCGCGATGCCGCCCAAAATGCTGGGGGCGGTGAAGATCTGGTGCGCGTTGTTGTTGGTCAGGTAGTTCACCGGCGAAAAGCGCAGTGTCAGCGACCAGATGCCCCGCATGGCGGGCAGAAAGAACAGGTTCGTGAGGATCTTGTAGAGGACGATGGCTGTTATGAGGAACGTCTCAGCGCGGTGCATCAGCGCTTTGGCGTTCCGGCGCAGCTCCCTATAGGCCGCATTTGCCTCGCACAGGGTGATTTTGGAACGGCTCAATGAAAATTCCACCTCGATCAAAAGTCCATTTTTTGAAAACTTTTTTATTTTATAAGTAGTATACCACAAAAATCGGCAAAAGAAAACGACTGGAGCTGAGAGGTTTAGCCAAAATTTGACGCAATTTTTTCGGCATCTTTTCAGCCGGAGAAAACCATGGTACAATAAAGAAAAACAATGGGGAGGAACGCAGGATGGATTTCCAATACAACATCAAGCCCGGCCGCTACCGGCATTTCAAGGGCAACGAGTACGAGGTGCTGGGCATGGCACACCACAGCGAGACCGAGGAGGAGTTGGTGGTCTACCGTACCCTCTACGGCGACCACGACCTCTGGGTGCGCCCGGCGGCCATGTGGTGCGAGACGGTGGAGCGGGACGGCAAGGTCCAGCCGCGCTTTGCCTACATCGGGGAGTGAGCGTATGGTGATCGCAGATCGTTTCAAGAGCCGGCCGGGGGCAGAGACCGTCCGTCTGCCGTCCGGCGGGGAGATGACGCTGGCCGTGGAGCACGCGGCGGCGATCCTTGTCAATGAGCAGACGGCGTTCCGGGTGGTCTGCACGCCGGAGCTGCTGCCCCAGTTGGCGCTGGGCCGTCTGCTGACCGAGGGCTGGATCACCTGTGCCGACGAGGTGGAGCAGATCGCCGTCTGCGCCGAGGGGCTGAAGGTCAGCGTCCATCTGACACACCCGCTGGAAACGGCGGCCGCCGGGCAGGAGGTGCCCAGCTGCTGTACCGACAATCTGACCGTGGCGTCTCCCGTAAAACTCCGCCCGCTGGCCCCGGTGCCGCAGCGGGAGATTCCGGACGAGTGGGTGGAGACGCTGGCTGCCGCCATGGGGGATGAGCTGCCCCTTTACCGGGCTACCCACGCCGTCCACAGCTGCTTTGTGCTGCGGGACGGGAAAATCCTGTACCAGTGCGAGGATCTTGGCCGCCACAACGCGCTGGATAAGGCCGTTGGCTGTGCGCTGGCGGAGGGGGTGCAGCTGGGCCAGTGCGTGCTCTACACCAGCGGCCGGGTGCCGGTGGATATGGTGCGCAAGGCTATCCGGGCCGGGGTGCCCGCCCTCGTCAGCAAAACGATGCCCACGGTGCAGTCGCTGGAACTGGCGGAAGCGTATGGGCTGAAACTGCTCATCCGAAAGAAGAAATCGTTTCATGCGGCAGCGAAGAAAGTTAGAGAATATTCTGGCTGAAAAATGTGTCTGTATATGTTGACTAACTTACGAAAAACATGTTATTCTTATGACGAAGATACCGCTCCGTTCTGTTGCAGCAGGCTGGGCGGCTGTTTTTCGTGCACGGGGACCCCGTGCATGACGATAAGAATAGGCAGGTGAAACAATGAAGCAGACAAATCATGCGCCGCAGCCTTTGTGGCGCAGACGGCTGCCGGGTTATGCCGCCATGGGCGCGGCCTCGCTGGTATTGGCGCTGGGTCTGCATGGGCTGATGAATGCCCGCACCACCGTTGCGGGCACCGCTCTGGCCCTGACCGACGCCGACGCTGCCACCTACGGCATCAGCGCGGTGTACCAGTTGGATGAGAACACCTATTATGTGGTGGGCTCCCAGAAGGGCTTCCAGAGCGATGTCGAGGTCGGCGTGACCCTTGGAAAGGACGGCACAGTCCAGAGCGTCGCCATCCTTGCGCAGGGCGAGACCGACAACCTCGGCGGTCAGTGCGTGAACCCGGAGTTCACGGCCCAGTATCAGGGCACAGCGCCCTTCACGCTGGCGGGCAAGAGCTACACCGTGACCGACCCGGCCACCGGTGCCGTGTATGCCGCCGCGGGCAGCGCAGAGACCGAGGCCCCGGCGGAGGACTTCGACCCGTCCGCTTGGCGGGCAGGGGATACCTCCCCGGAGGCGGAAGCCACCCGCAAGATGTACGAGGCGGGCCTGACCCTCTCGGCCCTCCATGGCGAGCCGATGGACAACGAGCTGATCCCCCCGATGGATTCCAGTGCGGAGGCCGTCGCAAGCCGCAAGCTGTACCAAGCGAGCCTGAGCAAGAGCGCACAGGACGGCGAGGAACAGGCCAAGCCCTTTGCAGACTGGTCGGCCGAAAAACAGGCGGCATACCGTCTGGAACAGGCGGAGCTGACCACCAGCGGCACCGGTGCTGAAACCAGCAGCGCCGACCTGACCGAGGTGGATGCACTGACCGGCGCGACCATTACCTCGACCGCCGTGACGAATGTCGTCAACAACAGTTATTTCTATGTGACCGAAGTGCTCAGCGCAGAGTAACTTCACGGAGGAATGGAACCTATGGCAAAAACCGATTTCCTGACGGCTGACATGACCCGCCGTCAATTCATGAAAATTTCGGGCAAAAGCCTTGCAGGGCTGAGCCTTTCCGCTTCGATGCTGTCGCTGTTCGGCTGCTCCCAGAGTCAGATCGATTCCGGCGCAGTGGCTACGTGGGCGCTGCCGCAGGGTCTGCTGGTGGTCAACGCGGACCTGTGCACCGGCTGCCAGCGGTGCGAGATCAACTGCACCCTGACCAACGACGGCGTCTGCTCTTCCTACATCAGCCGCGTTAAGATCCAGCGCCGCCTGAACCTCGACGGTGCGGGCAACGGCCTGCTGTCCGGCACGGACAACTGCTGGGTCTACTTCCCGGATACCTGCCGCCAGTGCGAGGACCCCGCCTGCGGCAACGCATGCCCCCAGAAGGCCATCGTGACCAATGAGCAGGGCATCCGCGTCGTGGATACCGATAAGTGCATCGGCTGCGGTGCCTGCCACGAGGCTTGCCCGTGGCATATGCCCACCGTCAACCCGGAGACCGGCAAATCGTCCAAGTGCATCGCATGCGGTGCCTGTGTCGCGGGCTGCCCGTCCGGCGCTCTGTCCATCGTGGATTGGGATGCCGTTACCAGCGCAGCACAGGCTGCTTACATGGACCTGTAAGGAGGAACAACAATGGCTGAAACCTATGGCTGGGCAGGCAAGATCCTGCGCGTCAACCTGACCACCGGTGAGATCACCACCCAGGACGACGAAAAATACCATAAATATATCGGCGGTATGGGCATGGCCTACCGCATTATGTACGAGGAAGCTCCCATGG